>CDYN01015268.1_pt1 | contig 282961 bp, 229 predicted proteins | sample 554911 | NCBI WGS metagenome assembly CDYN01 (sample SAMEA3182083, study PRJEB8094) | gut metagenome | biome: human; feature: gut; material: Stool; isolation source: human stools | place: Canada | collected 2012-12-04
CCACTAATCTTATTGAAAATCTGAATGGGAAAATTAGAAAGTACACCAAAAATAAGCTATCATTTCCAAATGATGATGCACTGAAAAAATCTGTCTATCTGGCCATTAACGAAATCGAAAAGAAATGGTACCAACCTATTTGGAATTGGGCATTGATATTTAACCAATTTATTACTATATTTGAAAACAGGATTCAAGTATAAAACCCGAATCCTGAAGTTTTCTATTTACACAAAATTGTGGACAGTGCCGATTTTTTTGTATCTTTACCATGTGTTTTTATTTTAGATTACCCCCGTTTTGGCCGTCAAACCGTTTTTTGGGGGGAATGCTTAAAGATACAAAAAAGGCAACTAATTCGCAATGAAGTAGTTGCCTTAAATTTTATTATTTTAGGAATATCCCTAAGGACTTAAAGATTTTTCGGATATTTACATTTGCAATGTAAACATCAAACTTTCATCAGTTATGATTACTTATTCTGTTCTTTTTTCCATTTTTCATATCTCTTCAACACCTTGCTTCCATCTTTGTTATACCAACTATAACCATTTCGGCGTTCGTGTCCGATTTCCGATATATCATATTTTTTAATGCCATCACGGTCGCAGAAAAAAGGTCGGTTTGTTTCCAGATCATAAAAACGTGCCCAAAGAGTAGGACAGTCTTCACAGGGAACCATGCGATAGTCTTTTTTGCCATCACTGTTAGTGAAATATTCCTTCTGTATTCCTTTTATTTCAGACTTTTGGAACCATTTGATAGCACCTTCTATGGATTTTACAACGTCTGCAGATGGATGGGGAAGTGACATCAACAGTAATACAATGTTGTCCGACTCTTGTCCGCTTAGTGATGGGAGTTCATAGGCACGTGCTTTGCAGGGTTCCAAAGTGACACGGTCATGTTGGGCGCACCACACTGTTAACTCTCCATTTTGGCGCACCTGCGTTTTGAGTATACACTCTATCCCTTTATTAAATGCATTACGTGCTTGTTCACAGATCTTGTTAGGAAGGAAAGTGTACGGAGCTTTCTTTTCGTATATGCTCCGAAGTTGATTCATGACTCTCACCATTGCATTGTCATTGTAGGTGATTTGTACATAATAACCTTTGGGACGCGGATAAAATTGAGGCCATCCACCGTTTTCATACTGCGATTTGAGCAGATATTGAATACCGTTCAGCACTCCTTCTTTATATTTCTCCTTTTGCGTAGCCAGATAAAGCCGTGACAAATATTCTATTTCTGTCGTGGTGGCATTGTTGTCAATGGTACTTTGGTTGGTATCTTTTTTAGCTTTTAGTGCCGCATTATATTCTTGTTCCGTCAGTTCTGCCGGCATATAGATATTCTTGGGCCAGCCTCCAGTCGTTTGTTGATAGAGTAACACGTTGTCACCAATGCGTTGGGCTTCTTCCGTCTTGAAGAAATCATCGTCAAATTTGGGGGCGATGTGTACCCATTCTTTGTAGTTCTGTTGTTTTCTGTAATCTGTTGCTTTTTGGGCTGAGGCGTTTGTCAGGATAAAAAGTAGCAGTAAGAAAAGACTTAGTTTTCTCATGGCTTTTATTATTTAATGTTTTTATAGTATGCAAATGTAGGAAGAAAGAAAAACATCGATATGTAATAACTGTTTTTTATACAGTAAAAATTGGGTTAACCCTCCCGATAAGAAGATTAACCCAATCAAAAAATAAATGGAAACTACTTCCTTATTCCAGATATTTCGTAATCTTTCCGCTGATTTGCAACAGGGATATTTCGCAAAGTTTCGTATTATATTCAGCAGAAAGGATGCGTTCCTCTGCATCTAACAAACTTTTTTGTGCTTCACGCACTTCAAAACCGGAGAGGTCCCCCTGTATATAACGGTCCATGGCAATATCGTGATTGTCTTTGGCGGTTATCAGGTTTTGACGTTCCAGATTCAGCAATTGAAGATTGTTGCGATAGGCTTGCCATAGGTTACTGAGATCAGAGCGAAGTGCTAATTCCAAGTCCTGTCGTTCCAGGCGACGATTCTTGAAAGCCAGACTTGCATTTCTCTTTTCGCGGCGACGATTACCGTCGAAGATATTAAAACCGACAGTTATTCCGGCATTAAAGCCCAGTTCACCTCTTCTGCTGTTTGCATTGATGTCATATTTGTTGAACGTATATCCATATCCGGTATTTAATTTGAGATATGGATAGTTGCGTGAGTTTATTTTCTTGTAGTCCAATTGGGCAAGTACCGTGTTTTGATCGGCCTTGAGCAAAGAAGCATTGGTTGCTAACGTAGAATTCCACAAATCATCAAATTGCAAGTCGCTGTGTACGTCGATGGTGGAGTCTTTGATAATAATGTTTTGATTGACATTGTTGTTGGCCATTAGTTCATTCAACTGGATGCGTGAAGAATGGAGCAATTCCTGTTGTTTGATGTATTGGGCACTGTCTGCATTGAAATCCACTTTTGCCTGCTGATAATCCAGTCCTGAAAACTTACCAACCAGGTGACTAGCCTCGGCTATGCGTAAGCGCTCTTTGGAAAGCGACATTGCATAATGAAAGTTTTTCAGACGAATCTTCTGCTGGATAAAATTATAGTATTCGGAAGTCAGGGCAGCAATAAAATCTTCAATAGCAATACGCGTGTTGGTTTCCCCCTGACGTTCCAGCTCTTTCAACTGTTTGTAGGTGGTACTGATATTGAATCCGTCGAAAATAGTCCAGTTGAGGTTAAGACCGACATTAACCGTCTGATCGTAGACTCCGTTATTTTTTGTTATTTCCCCGGTAGCACGCGCCTTGGTCTCAATATTGTCGAGGTTTCCGGTATATCCGGCAGAGAAGTCCAGTGTAGGCAGGTAACCCGCATTTCCCAACGTTGCGTTGTTTTTGCTGATCTGCTCTTCGTTATGGATGATACGTAAAGAGTAATTGTTTTGCAATCCTTCTTCCAGACACTCCTTGAGAGTGAGAACTTGTGCCTTTGCAAAAGAGACTGATAAGAAGGCACATGCAATGGTGATATAAATGATGCGTTTCATGCAAATTCCTTTCTGTTTCATTCTTGTAGTTTTTTGATTCGGTTAGTCGAAATGTAACTGTAAATAGCCGGTACAATGTACATTGTAAGCAGAGTGGATACGACCATACCACCCACTACCGCCGTACCCATGGCAATACGCTGGTTACAACCTTCTCCGGTGGCAAATGCCAGCGGGATAAGTCCCAAAACCGTAGAGGCACTTGTCATCAGAATCGGACGGAGGCGTTGAAGGGCAGCATCTTTGATGGCACTCATTTTATCCTCTCCGGCTTCCTGTTTCTGATTGGCAAATTCTACAATAAGAATACCGTTCTTCGCCACCAGACCGATCAGCATGATAATACCGATCTGACTGAAAATATTCATCGTAATATCTCCGAAATACATGAAGACCAAAGCTCCGGCAATAGCCAGCGGCACTGTCAGCATGATAACCAACGGGTCTTTGAAACTTTCGAACTGTGCTGCCAGAATCAGGTAAATTAGGAGAATAGCCAGGATAAAGGCAAACATCAGACTGGAAGAACTTTCACGGTATTCCTTTGAGTCTCCGGACAGAGCTGTACGGAAAGTATCATCCAATGTTTCTTTTGCTATCTTGTCCATTTCGTCCAAACCTTGACCGATTGTTTTTCCATCGGCTAAGCCTGCAGAAATGGTAGCCGACACAAAACGATTGTAACGGTACAATTTAGGAGGAGCAATACCATCTTCCAATTCGATCAGGTTGTCTAGCTGTATCATGTCTCCATTATTGCTGCGGATATAGATCGCTTTCAGATCGGCCGGCTTATTTCGCTGTTGCCGGTTGATTTCTCCCAAGATCTCGTATTGTTTTCCATTCATATAGAAATACCCCATACGTTGTCCGCTTAATCCATACTGCAAAGTTTGGGCAATGTTTTTAGTACTTACTCCCATAATGCTGGCTTTATCACGGTTGATTTGAATACGGGCTTCCGGTTTACTGAACTTCAAGTCAACGTCTGCCATCTGAAAGACCGGGTTTTCATACACTTTTGCCATGAATTTGGGCAATACCTCTTCCAGTTTTTCCAGATTGGTAGCTTGAAGAACGTATTGAACCGGCATACTTCCGCGACGACCGCCGAAAGAAGACTGTTGCTGCACAAACGAACGTGCCATCGTCTTTTTCTGTACCGCTTTCGATATTTTTTCGGCTACTTCCATCTGGGTGTAGTTACGGTCCTGCATATCTTTCAAAGTAATACGCACGTTACCGCTACCACTGGAAACACGTGCAGTCACGGCTTCGGCGTCAGGAAGAATGGAATCGACAAGTTGGTTGATATCTTCTGTGTAATCCCGGATATATTCATAAGTCACACCTTCTGCACCACGAGTGTTGATGCTGATTTGTGAACGGTCCTCCAAAGGAGCCATTTCGGCCGGTACTATATTCCACAGAATTCCGATGAGACATATAGTGATGACCGTGAAAGGAAGGGCAATCCAGCGTTTGCGAAGGAAAGCAGCCAATGAACGGCTATACAGGCGGTTCATACCCTCAAAGAAAGGTTCTGTTTTCGCATAGAACCAACTCTGTTTCTCCCGTTTTATCAGTAATTTGGTTGCCAGCATAGGCGTGAAAGTCAGTGCGGCAAATGAAGAAATGATAACCGAACCGGAAATCACAATACTGAATTCACGGAATAATCGTCCGGTCATACCATCCATAAAGACGATGGGGAAGAATACGGCAACCAGTGTAATGGTTGTCGAGATGACAGCAAAGAAAATTTCTTTAGCTCCTTCTATTCCCGCCTCTTTCGGGCTCATTCCTTTTTCTATCCGGATATAGATGTTTTCCGTCATTACGATAGCGTCATCCACCACCAATCCCACAGACAATACGATGGCAAGCATAGAAAGTACGTTGATGGAGAAACCAGCCAGGTACATGACGAAGAATGCACCGATAAGGGAGACGGGAATCACAATACAAGGTACCAACGTAACACGCCAATCGCGCAGGAAGAGGAAGATAATGATGATAACGAGTACGAAAGCTTCATATACGGTGGACTTTACTTCATTGATAGATGCACGGATAAATTTAGTGTTGTCGAATCCGTAATTATAATGTACATCTTCCGGCAAATCCTTTTTCATTTGCTCCATACGCTGATATACTGCGTCGGCAATTTCGATATGGTTGGCACCCGGTTGCGGAATGACTACGACACCTACCATTGGTACGCCATTCATCTTCATGTAACTTTTGATGTCGGCAGGACCTAATTCAGCCCGACCTATGTCACAGAAACGTACGATGCGGTTATCCGATTCCTTGATAATCAAATCGTTAAATTCATCAGCTGTATGCATCAATCCAAGTGTTCGGATTGTCAGTTCGGTAGTATTTCCCTCGATACTACCTGACGGAAGTTCCACGTTCTCATTGTCTACCGCATTTTTTACGTCAATAGGGCTGATACCATAGCCCGCCATTTTTACCGGATCCAGCCAAAGGCGCATGGAATAACGTTTCTCTCCCCAGATAGAAACGCTACTTACATCGGAGATGGTCTGCAACTGCTCCTTGACTGTCAGGTCTGCGATTTCGCTTAACTCCAATAGCGAGCGTTTGTCGCTCTGTAAAGCAACCATTAAGATAGGTTGTGCATCCGCATCAGCTTTCGATACGGTAGGAGGGTCACAGTCACGCGGTAAATACCGTTGTGCACGTGATACCTTATCACGCACGTCGTTTGCAGCGGTTTCCAGATCGACGGACAATTCAAATTCTACAGTGATACGGCTCTGTCCTTGTTGGCTGACACTGGATAAAGAGCGGATACCCGGAATACCGTTAATATTCTGTTCCAACGGCTCGGTAATCTGGTTCTCGATAACGTCGGCATTTGCTCCCGGATAAGAGCAACTGACAGAGATGATCGGATTATCCACTGACGGATATTCACGGACACCCAGATAGTTGTATCCGATAAATCCGAAAAGTAAGATAATGATGGTTAGTACGGTGGCTAATACCGGGCGGCGTATGCTTAATTCGGATATGTTCATAGGGCGCAGGTATTAATCAATTTTGTCAAGCGTTACGGCAAGTCCGGTACGGAGTTGCAGTGTTCCTGAGGTGATGATGGTATCTCCCATGTGCAACCCCCTTATTACTTGTACTTCGGATGCGGTACGAATACCGGTTATGATATCCACCGGTTCGGCTTTTCCCGATTTATATAAATAGACCTTATCTTTACCCATTTCCGGGACAATTGCTTCTGTGGGGATAGCGATTGCGTTTTCAATCTCGTCTTTCTTCAATAATACACTCGCATAGCGGCCGGGTAGTAAAATATGCTTCACATTCGGATAGAGTGCACGTGCTGTAAATTGGTGCAGATTAGGGTCAATAGCTGATTCAACGGCATATACCTGCGCACCGAAAGCGTCCAGATTACCTTCAACACTGAAATTCAGGTTTGTTCCTTTCTTTATTTGCTTGGCGTAACGTTCCGGTACGGAAAATTCGACTTTTAGCGGAGCGATTTTGGTTAGTTTGGCAACCACTGTTGTCGGTGAAGCATAAGTACCGATACTGACTTGGCGAAGTCCGATAACTCCGTCGAACGGAGCGCGCAGTTCGGTCAGTTCAATATTTGCTTTTATAATTTCGATATCGGCATTCAAGGTTGCCAAATCTGTTTTTACTTGTTCATACGCTTCTTTACTGACAGCATCTCGCTTCAGCAATGCGTCTTGACGGAATACACGGTCTTCTGCCAGTTTCAACTGTGAGACGAGGCGTTGTAGTTGTGCCTGTAACTGTCGGTCGTTTACTTTGGCAAGCAACTGTCCTTTTTTCACCGATGTTCCTTCTTCAAAATTGATTTCAACAATCTTTCCGGAAGTTTCAAAAGATAAATCTACTTCTTCATCGGGTAGCAATACACCGGTAGTTGTAAATTCGTCTGTCAGGGATTGCGGTTTTATAATTTTGGCGTTTACATTTAAAACTTGTCTCCCTTTTTTAGATTTGCCGCTCATTATTTTGTCGGCTGCTGTTAGTTCGTCGTTCTTTTTGGGTAATTGTGAATAAATTCCTCCACCGATAATTCCGGTACCAACAAGGATGATGATCCCCCATTTAGTCTTCTTATTCATGGTTTAGTATAGTATATAGCATATTACATTGTATCTTCAGTAGGTTAGATTGTTTTTGATAGAAAAGGTTTAATTGAATAATGATAAAATAGAAGTAATCTTCCCTCTTTTATTAATTAGAGGATGTCCGACTTTCTGGGGATAGTTTATTCTCAGACATCCTCTGACTGATAATTTTTTGCAATACCTTATTAGGTCTAAATATGTTTAATTTCGTAATTCAAACCATGGGCAGTAACCTCCTTCTTTGTTACATTTATCTCCATTTTGGTCACACCCTGTTTTGATACATATTCCTGTGCCCATTTGATTAGAAAGTCCACTATCAAAGTAACGACATTCATATCCGTGTCTAAAAGTATTATCTTGAGACTGAGGAGTTGCGTTAGAAACTGGAGTGCGTCTCTTTGGTGTATTTGCAGGTTTTGGGGCATTGAAATAATACGATCCATTTCCTTCCCATATCGATTCGTTGCATAGGGTACAGTACTCTTGATATGCATAGTCAAAGGTTATTTTCCCTCCTTTATATTTAATGTTGTCGATATCCATTTCTTTACTGATGTCTGTGCTACCACAATGCGGGCATTCTTCTATGCTTTTTTTTAATACTGTGTCACTGTTGTATTCCTGTGTATATTTACACTTTTCACACACATCTTTGTGATGATAATGTACGGTTGTTTCGTTATATACATAGGCGCTATGTGTAATATCTCCATTGGCTTCTAAATGGAAATGAATGTTACATTTTCTTATAGTTCTTTCCCGTCCGGTTTCTTCCTTATGGCGGTTAATACTGTTGATGGCATGGCAGCGTGTGCAGCGCGCTTCTAAATTTAAGTAATTTTTTAATCCTCTAATTAGCATATATCCCACTCCCATATAACATGGGAAAAGAATCAGCCACACACTATGATAGTGTTCTAAGAAGATGATGGAAAGAACATATATAATAAGAAATGTTCCTGCGCGAAGTGTGAAGTTGATAATATTGTTAGGGACAATCCGGACAATCATCATACCCCAAAGAATTACGAACAATAGTATTGCTGCTGGTATTGTATATAACACATACATATAAATTCCTTCGATGATAGATCCACTGTTGTCAGTATCGGTTCCTGGTTCTATTAGTAATGTGCCTTGTGGCTCATATACATTTAGTGAAAGAATATCAGAGTAGAAGAACAAAAAACCGAAAAGGTTCGAACTCTCATTGGAACATCGGCTTCCGGTGACAATTCCTTTTTCATCTGTGAGCAGAGTGACAGAGTGTCCTCTACTGATTCCTGAAACATGAGTTAGATATGGAAATGTGTAAGAGCCTTCTTGCTTATTGCATAATGTATAGTCTCCCCATTTGGATATGATTTCTGTAATGGGGCGTTTATAAGGATCGAAAGTGTGGAGCCAAGTACCACCCATATAATAATGATAATTAGGATTAATCATTTTAAGGGGACGCTGTGTTTCCACGCTTCTACTTGGTATGGTAAAGCGATTTCCATCCTTATCTTCCATTAACGTGTTTTGTTCGTCTGTTTGGCAAATAACCGTTATTTCTGTATTTTTTGAAAGTGTATATCCTTTCTCTGCTAAATAATAGGTGACATCTGTCTTAAGTTTTCCTTTTTGTTTTTCTTGGGCAACAAAGTGTGTTTCATCTTTTAAGTATGATAAATTATCTTTGGGTGATAAACTATCTTTGGATGGTGAGGATTCTGTTGAACTTTGTTTGTCGGATTCTTGTTCTTCGGAATTTAGAATGAATCCACCGACGAATAATGCAGACGTTGTCAGTACATTTAAGATAAGAAAAATGATGCAGCCTTTTTTCATGGTTTTAAAATTGTTTATGTAGCTAATAAAGCTATTGTATGTTTTTCAGTTTATTATTCTCTTTGATCTAGTAAGCTGCCCTGTATTTTCCTTCCTCTTTATCTTCCAGCATATTTAGGTAGGAAGTATAGCGTGATTCGCTGATTAAATGTTCCTCTACCGCTTTGCGCACAGCACATCCCGGTTCGTGACGGTGTGTGCAGTTGCCGTATTTACATTCTGCGGAGACTTTGAATATTTCGGGAAAGTAATGTCCGATTTCTTCTTCTTCCATATCGAATGTACCGAATCCTTTGATACCGGGAGTATCGATGATATATCCGTCTCCGTCCACAGGGAACATTTCGGAGAAAGTGGTAGTATGCATTCCTTTGTTGTGATATGAAGAGATTTCACCCGTTTTTGTTTCTATTCCCGGCAGTATGGCATTGATAAGGGTGGATTTTCCTACTCCCGAATGTCCGGAGAACAGTGTAATCTTACCTTCCAGTGCCTTTCTGATTGCTTCTACTCCATGACCGTTTTTGGCGGAAACTTTGAAGCAGGGATAACCGATATGTGTGTATAGATTGATTAGTGCGTCCAAATATCGGAACTCATCTTCATCGTAGGCATCTATTTTGTTAAATACCAAATTGACAGGAACCCGATAGGCTTCTGCAGATGCGAGAAAACGGTCAATAAAGATTGTTGAAGTTTCGGGATAATTGACAGTAACCACCAACATACATTGATCGAGGTTGGCGGCAAGGATGTGAGATTGTTTGGAAAGATTGGAAGAACGACGGATAATGTAGTTTTTTCTATCTTCTATTTCGTTGATAAAGGCAGTGCCTTCTTGGTTAAGGATAATCTGGACACGGTCGCCTACCGCTACCGGGTTGGTACTTCGGATTCCTTTGAGTCGGAAATTACCTTTGATTTTACATTCGATAAACTGTCCGTCATCACTCTTTACCTGATACCAGCTACCTGTGTTTTTGATTACTAATCCTTTCATAAGTTGAGAATTGAGAGTTGAGAATTGAGAGCTGAACGCGTTGTTGGTATACTACATAGTAACTTTCAACTCTCAACTCTCCATGCTCAACTTATACAGTCATAATTTCTTTATCTTTTTCAGCAAGCATATCATCAATTTGTTTGATATACTTATCGTGGATCTTTTGCAGTTTCGCTTCCGCATTCTTTTGCTCATCCTCTGCCAATCCGTCTTTTACAGCTTTCTTAAGTGCATCGATACCGTCTCGGCGGGCGTTGCGTACGCTGACTTTTGCAGTTTCGCCTTCGCCTTTACACTGTTTTGCCAATTGCTTACGACGTTCTTCCGTCAGAGGGGGAATACCGATACGGATCACTTCGCCGTTATTTTCAGGCATGATACCGAGGTCGGAGTCGATAATCGCTTTTTCGATGACACGGAACATACTCTTATCCCACGGTTTGATGGTGATACTACGTGCATCGGGAGTAGTTACGGCTGCTACATTGCTGATAGGAACCATACTTCCGTAAGAGTCTACACGGATACCGTCCAACAGTCGGGTACTCGCTTTTCCGGCGCGGATATGTGCCAGTGCTTCTTCCAGATACATAACAGCCATATCCATTTTTTCTTGTGCATTGTCAAGGCAAGTCTTTACGTCTACCATATTTTTTGATAATTAAAGTTGCTATTTGATTGATTAAGTAGCAAAAGTATATTATTTTTTGTTCATCTGCAACAGCATCCCCATCTTTTTTATGAGTGATTTGCCGATGATAATCAAGGTCACGGCGGTGATAATCATTAAAATACCAACCATTAAGCGAGGAGTTAGTTTCTCATGGAACAGCATAACACCGAAAAATAAGGCTGTCACAGGTTCCAAAGCACCTAGAATGGCGGTTGGTGTAGAGCCTATATAATGGATAGCTAAGGCGGTGCAGACCAATGAAATGGCGGTTGGCAGAATAGCCAAAGCCAATGTATCTGCCCATAACCAGGTGGATGGTATAACCTGCAGCTCCATACAGAAGTTCAGACGGACGATGTAAACCGATAGTCCGAACAGGATGGCGTAAAATGTAAGTTTGGTGGTTGGCAGGTTTTTCAATGTTGAGCGGTTCACACCTACTATGTATATAGCATATGAAAGTGAAGACAGCAGTACGAAGATGATCCCCAACGTGGATAGCGGTTTATCACCATCTCCTTGATAGAGCAAAGCAATACCCGAAAGTGCCAGCAGAATAGAGAAAACTGTAATTGCGGATATTTTTTCCTTGAAGAACACCCCCATAATAACAGCTACCATTACCGGATAAACAAACAGGATGGTTGAAGCGATTCCGGCATCCATGTAATTATAGCTCATAAACAGGAGCAACGATGAGAAAGAGAACAGCAATCCCATAATGACTAAGGGCAAGACGTCTGCCTTGTGAAGCACAAAGGATTGACGCTGCATTTTCATCAGAATACCCAGCACGATTGCGGCAAAGAAATAACGGTAGAATAAAACGGTATCGACACTCATTCCGGCTGCATAGAGCGGAAGTGCAAAAAGAGGATTCATACCGTAGCTGGCAGCGGCAATGGCTCCATAGATAAAACCTTTGGTCTTGTTATTCATTGTTCTTAGTCCTTTTTTTATGGCGTGCAAAAGTACGCAGTTCGTCAATGATAAACAAGCGTTTAGGCGGTTGATAGTATAATTTAATCTTTCGTATGCTAAAAACTATTTCTAAGTAAAGAGGGAACTAATCTTGTTTATGCATAAAATTAATCGTCTGACAATAGTTAAACTTGCGTCTGACTACTGTTGAACTTTCGTCTGACAGTAGTCAGACGAAAAAGAATCAACTGTCAGACGATTAATTTTATTCGATCGGGAGATTAGTTGTGTACTAATGTACCTATTTCTTCTCCGCTGATTACCTTCTTTAAGTTGCCTACCGTATCCATATCAAATACAACGATAGGCAAATTATTTTCCTTGCACATACAAGTAGCAGTTAAATCCATAACTTTCAGACCACGTTTCAGAACTTCATCATAAGTGATGTCGTCAAACTTGGTTGCGGTAGGATCTTTTTCGGGATCAGCTGTATAGATACCGTCTACACGAGTCCCTTTCAGCATAACGTCTGCTTCGATTTCAATTCCTCTCAGTGAAGAACCGGTATCTGTGGTGAAGAAGGGATTTCCCGTTCCTGCGGACATGATAACCACTTCACCGTTTTCCATACATTCGATGGCTTTCCATTTGCTGTAAAATTCACCGATAGGTTCCATCCGTACTGCTGTCAATACACGGGCTTTCACCTCGGTGGCAACAAGTGCCGAACTGAGGGCAAGACTGTTGATGACAGTAGCCAACATTCCCATTTGATCGCCTTTCACACGGTCGAAACCTTTACTAGCTCCGCTTAGGCCACGAAAAATATTTCCGCCTCCGATGACAATGCCGATTTGTATCCCTTGTTCGTGGATTTCTTTGATTTGTTCCGCATATTCTGCCAATCTTTTTTCGTCAATGCCGTATTGCTTTTCGCCCATCAGGCTCTCTCCGCTTAATTTTAGTAGAATTCTTTTATACTTTGCCATATCTTTTACTTTTAATGTTTTCCGCAAATATAGAGATAATTTATCGGATACTCCTCATCAGGGAACGATTACTTTTCGCATGATTTGTCTCCCTAAAAAAGTTTGCACGATTCCTCTTAGTGAAAGATAAACAAGGAAAGCCAACCATAAGGCATGATTTCCCAACAAGGAATGGAATCCGTAATATATTCCGAAAAAGCTGGCGGAAGCTACCAACATGGAGTAAAGCATTTGGCGGGTGGCGGTAGCGCCGATAAAGATACCATCCCAAAGAAAGGCGGAAAAACCGGCTAATGGAATGATAAGTGCCCAATAAAAGTAGGAGTCGGAAGCGGCGATTACTGAAATATCATTGGTTAACAGGCCTAGAAAGCTTTTCCCGCCAACTGAATATAAGAGGGTGAATAGAAACGAAAGGCCCAATCCCCAATAAAAGAGATGATGTACGGTACTGCGGAGGCCTGTTTGATTTTTTGCGCCGATATAACGTCCAGCCAACGCCTCACCGGCATAAGCAAAGCCATCCATGACATAGGAGAATAAGGTGAATAATTGCATAAGCAAAGTGTTGACGGCTAAAACGACTTCTCCTTGTGCTGCTCCGGCAGAGGTGAAAAACATAGTGACCATGACAAGACAGAGTGTACGGAAGAATATGTCGCGGTTAACTTGAAAGAAGCGATACATGGCTTGTCTTTGTATTATTTCTTTCCAGACGATTCGTTTGTGGAGCGTATGGTAGTAATGCATATAGAGCCAAAGAGCCATGAAGAAGCCTGCATATTGGGCAATAAGAGTTCCTGCGGCTACGCCTGCCACTTTCATATCCAATAGGTAAACAAAACATAGGCTGGCAACAATATTAACTATATTCTGGGTAATGGCGATATACATCGGAAAACGTGAGTTCTGCATACCGATGAACCAGCCTGCAAATCCATAAAGCCCTAAGGTGGCGGGAGCTCCCCAAATACAGATGTAGAAGTAAGTGGTTGCCAGTTGTTCTACCTCCGATGTGGTCTTTATAAATGTAAATGCCAAGTGCAGAATGGGATACTGAAGCAGCAGCAGACAGAAAGCGATGAGTAATCCTACTCCGATGGAACGTAGCAATAGTCGGGTGATTTCGTTAAGGTCGTGCTGTCCGTAAGCTTGTGAAGTCATTCCACTGGTCCCCATGCGAAGGAATCCGAAAATCCAGTAGATGATATTGAACAGCATTCCTCCTACGGCGATGGCCCCGATATAGGCCGGAGAACCGAGATGGCCTACAATGGTGACATCGATGAGTCCCAATAATGGAACGGTGATATTCGATATGATTGATGGGATGGCAATCTGTAATATTCGTCTGTTTTCAGTGACCTGTTTTTTATCTGTCATTGTATAAAAACACTTTTATCAAATTGATTGTTCTTTTCGTCCGCAAAGGTACATCTTTTATTTTTTTTATTGTATCTTTGTGTGTCACGAACTAAATAACAAAAGTGGGATTATGAGAGCCTTAACTATCTTCTTTTTATCATTGTTTTCATTGCCACTGGTGCTGAATGCGCAGTCGGTCGATGAAATGTTGCAGAAAGTGTCTGCTGCCATTGAATCAGGGCAGCATGGACAGGCTGTGAGCTATTTCCGCCAAACAATCGGTTTGGATATAGACCGTACCGAGATGTTCTATTGGACGAGCATTGATAAGAGTAGTGATATTAGTTCAAAATTAGCTGTAGAACTGGCTTCTGCTTATAGGAAGAATCGGAATTATGACAAGGCTTATCTGTTTTACAAGGAATTGCTTCAAAAGACTCCTGATAATGTAGATTATCTGGAGGCATGTGCTGAGATACAAGTGTGCCGTGGGCAGGAAAAGGAGGCTCTGCGTATGTATGAAAAGGTTTTGCAGTTGGATGCGGATAATCTGGCTGCTAATATATTCTTAGGTAATTACTATTATCTGATGGCTGAAAAGGAGAAGAAACGGTTGGATACTGATTTTAAAAAACTTGCATCGCCTACTAAGATGCAATATGCGCGTTATCGGGATGGATTATCAAAAGTCTTTTCGACCGGTTATCAGAAGGCCCGGAATTCGTTGAGAAAAGTTATTTCACAATTTCCGTCAACAGAGGCTCAAAAGACATTGGATAAGATATTGAGAATAGAAAAAGAGGTGAATCGCTGAAAATGGTTCACCTCTTTTTCTATAATACAGTTTTATTTGATTGTTCGCATGGGAAATTCTTGTGGTGCCGATGTCTTTGTTATACTTCTGGTAACCTTTTTTCCTGGAATCAACGGACTGTGTGCCAGCACATACCGGATTCTATTTTTTTGTTCATTGGTAAAGCGATTAACGTATGAGTATTCATAGTCCATGATGTTGTTTGGGGTAGATTGGGTATTATCCATACAGTTTTTCCTTTCCATAAGATATAGTAAATCATTGAATGTGATCTTGATTCCATTTTTAGGGATATAGTTGTCTAAAAAATCTTTATATTCATCTCTGTTGTAAGGAGGGGTATCTGTACAATAGTCAGTGTCCTCACATAGATTGGTAATTATATTTCCTGCCGAGTCTTTCGTTTCATTGAAAGTATGATATAAACCTAGATAGTGTCCAAATTCATGGGCAAGGGTGGCAATAACATCTGAAGGATTATAGATTTGTCCTTCTATATTGGCTTTCCCGTTAATATATAATTTGTTGATAGATATACAGTGAGGATATGTCAGAGTGGAGTGTGTTGGTAAGAAATTAAGTTGATTTAGTCCTTCTAATTTGTCCGGCTTGACTGTATATGGAAGGTAAGAGATTCCTAATATATTTTTGTTTGTGAACCGATATAACATAATATTGATGTATTGGTCGGTATCCCATAGATATTGAATATTAGACTTGTCATCCATAAAATTGTCACAGTCCAATTCTGCGTTGTTTACTTTTATACGCTCTATTCCAGCCTCAGAAAGTACTTTTCCCTCATTGTTGTGGGTAGCAAGGATGAATTTCAAATGAATATCTACACTTTTGTTATTCGAATTGTCATAATACTTATTGCAAGCATCAATAATTTCTTTTATTCTTTTAGTTGTCACAGTTTGGTCTGAATCGCTCCCATCGTAAAAGATGTGGAAGATTACAGGAAGTTGATAAGACTCTTCTTGGTTATCAGTATCGCTTTCTTTAATAGATGGGGTAGGACTGTTTTCTGAGTCTTCACAACTAATTATGAAAAATAACAAAGCAAATAATGTAGTTCTCATATATAAAAGATTTTTATCTCAATAAATATTCCACTTCCTTAAACATATAAGCCCTTCGGACCTGTTTTTCGTCTTCTAAGATTAACCTACCTTCCGGCTCAACACAAATAATTCGTGCCAGAAATTCACCGTCAATATCTTTATATCGGTGCATTCCTTCTTTTCTGAAAAGTGATTTTTCATATTGGTTGGTTATCTGTGTTATATCTCCTTTTTGAAGTTTGGCATAATAAGACTGAACACGGATCATGATATTCTTTAATATCTTAAAGACATCATGGCGTTTTCCAGTGATTTGATATAGTGAAACAGGATTGGGAGCCGGACTGTAGAATTCTTCCTGGTTAATATTGATTCCGATTCCTGCAATGCTTTGACAGATGTTCCGTCCCATCAAATCGTTTTCGATTAATATTCCACAAATCTTTTTCTCTTTCCAATAAATATCGTTCGGCCATTTGATAGAAATGTCCTCAGTATAAGTACTTAACTCTTCCTTAATAGCCAAAGATATAATCTGCGAAATAAGAAACTGGCAGCGCGCTTCCCAAAAAACAGGGAAAAGCACAAAACTAAAAAGGAGGTTCTTGAGCGGTTCTGATTCCCAAGAATTCCCACGTTGCCCTCGTCCGGATGTTTGAAAGTCGGCAACTACGGTCGTCAACTCCCCTACTTTTTGCCGGGCACAAAGAGTTTGCAGGTAGTTATTGGTCGAATTCGTTTCACTGATATGAATCAATGGAACGGGGAATATTTCAGGGGAGGGCGTCATATTTTGCACGTAGTTTTTGGGGGAACTTCTTGAGGACTTCATCATAGGAATGGTCGATCAATTGTTTTATCAGTTTATCATCTAGGTCGCGGTCAAGGAATACTTGGTTCCAGTATTTCTTGTTAAAATGCCAAGCACCTTCCACGCCATTGTAATGGTCCCGCAATTCGATGGCGTAGTCTGGATCACATTTCATCGTAATCCTGTCAGGCGTATTGAAACTAATACATAAAAACATTTTTCCCATGACTCTGATTGTCAGGAAATCATCACCGAAAGGCATATCTTCCGTAGCGGCTTTTTTGCTGAGGCTGTATTCTCTGGCTGTTTCAACATTCATAATTAATCAATTTATAATAATTTTGTATCTTCTATGTCTTGAATTTTAAAATAAAGGAGGATAAAACGCCTCTTTGATATGCTCGATCTTGAAGTTTCCGTCTTCGCCCACTACCGTAATGATATCGAATCGTACAGGTACATCGATTTGAAATAGTCTCATATAGGTATCCGTAGCGCGTACGGTACGTTTTATTTTAGGGATGTCAACAGCGTCCTCCGGTTCGGCAAATTGAGTATTGCTGCGGGTCTTTACCTCCACTACAATTAATTCCTGCTTTTGGGTAGCCACAATATCCAGTTCAAAATGTCCTTTTCTCCAGTTCCGGTCACGAATAATGTAACCTTGTTGCTCCAGATAGGTTACTGCGGCATTTTCTCCGGCTTTTCCTAATTCATTATGTTTAGCCATCTTTTTTTGCAAATTTACTGCTTTTATTCTTTGTATTTACAGAAGTAAAAGTAATTTTGCAGAAGATATGAGAAAAAGAAGTAAAAAGTGCCTGAAAATGCACGTCGAGTGTACGAAACGTGAACGACGTATGAGCATTTTGTTGAGCGACGAAGAACAGCTGATTGTTGATCGTTATCTTGAGAAATACAAGATAACCAATAAGTCACGCTGGCTTCGTGAAACGATTCTCATGTTTATCCATAAGAATATGGAAGAAGATTATCCCACCCTTTTTGGTGAGCACGATATGAGACGATAGGGGATAATCTTAAAAAAATGTAGATTAAAAACTAGAGGGGGATGCTGGACGATACTTACTTTATGAAACAGGCTTTGATAGAAGCCGGTAAAGCTGCCGAACGGGGTGAAGTGCCTGTAGGGGCGGTCGTTGTTTGTAAAGAACGGATTATTGCACGTGCCCACAATCTCACAGAAACATTGAATGACGTAACGGCTCATGCCGAGATGCAGGCCATTACTGCTGCCGCCAATGTCCTTGGTGGTAAGTATCTGAATGAATGTACATTGTATGTCACGGTTGAACCTTGCGTGATGTGTGCGGGAGCCATTGCCTGGGCACAAACGGGTAAACTCGTATTCGGTGCCGAAGATGAAAAACGTGGCTATCAGAAATATGCCGTTTCGGCGCTGCATCCCAAAACAGTGGTTGTCAAAGGACTGCTGGCAGACGAATGTGCCGCCCTTATGAAAAACTTCTTTGCGGCAAAACGTAGATAGCGATTGATGGAGTGGTGATTAATAACCGAGCTGTGTAGAGTTTATCGTTATTCTTTAATTTCCTCGAAGTCTACATATTCTCCTTCATCCTGGGTGAATATCTTTTTATGCTTTTTTCTTGGAACGTCGTCGGAGAATATTTCCTCTTCATGATCCGTCGGACGATGTGTTCCCTGACTGTAGCTTTGCTGGTCCGCGCTACGTCCGGATTCGTTTTGTCTCGGTCGTGATGAAGACGAAAAACGGTGGCCTATTCCGAAGATGGCTTTGAGTATGAGTCCGACAACTGAAAGACCAAATACGATAATGGTGATGATAAAGAGAAGTATAAATAAAAGTATATGCATTGGGCTATGATTTTTATATTGTAACTCTGATAAAACTCATAGTACAACAAACGTGCCAAGAGATTGTTTATTTACTTTTTCTTGTAAAAAGTGAAAGTAAAATATACCATACAACGATGGCTGCAAAGCTGCTGATTCCAAGAAATACAAGGAAAGGAATGCATACAATCAAAAATGTAAAACTGATTTTGTTGTCATTCCATGACAGATTCTTGAATTTCAAAGAGAACATGGGGATTTCTGCTACCAATAACCATGAAAACAGACAAACAACTATAAAAAGATAGACAGGATGACAGCTTTCGGAAATCAGTATGTCATGTGCGCCTGCTACTAAAGAAGCCCAAAACAGAGCATTGGCAGGAACAGGAAGACCGATGAAAGAAGTGGTCTGCCGGGTATCGTTATTGAACTTTGCCAGCCGCAAAGCAGAGAATACAGAGATTAAGAATGCAGCGTACGGCAGGTAAGGAGCGATAAATTCCATGCTTGCCGGATAGTACATCTCTTTGAACAGAGAGAATACAATCGCTGAGGGAGCAAAACCGAAGCTGACATCATCCGCCAATGAATCCAAATCTTTTCCAATGATGGAGTGTGCATTAAGCGCACGTGCCAACATTCCGTCGAAAAAATCGAATACGGAGCTTAGAATAATGAATAGTAATGCTAGTTCATAACGGGCTTCAAAAGCCATGACACAAGCAATACAACCGGAGAAAAGGTTCAGGCAGGTTACGGTATTCGGAATATTTTTTTTAATAACGTTCGTCATTGTGACAGGATTATTTGAGTTTGGCGATAACTGTTTGGTTACCGGTTGTTAATTGTCCCATAGTGACACAGACTTCCGTGCCGATGGGTAAATATACGTCCACGCGGGAACCGAACTTGATGAATCCCATATGTTCGTCAATATAACATTCTTCGCCTACCTCTGCATAGGTGACGATACGGCGTGCCACAGCTCCGGCGATTTGGCGGGTAAGCACTTCCACTCCTTCCGGAGTTTCGATTACCACCGTAGAACGCTCGTTCTCCGTACTGGCTTTCGGCAGCCAGGCTTTCATGAAGTTTCCATTGTGATGTGCCACCTTTTTAATAGTACCGTCCACCGGATACCAATTGGCATGTACGTTGACAATACTCATAAAGATGGAGATCATTAATCTCCGGTCATGAAAATACTCGTTTTCATCAACCTCTTCGATAACAACGATTTTTCCGTCGGCAGGTGCTACGACTATTTTTTCAGTGTCCTGTCCGAAGAGACGGATCGGACAACGAAAGAAATTCACCATCAACAGATAAACTGTTATACTTGCTACTGCTACCACATAGAATGGTATCTTACAATCGATTCCCCAATAAAGAGCGACATTAATCAATAGTAGTAGCAAGAAGCTAGCCCATAATATATGTGTTCCTTCGCGGTGAATACGTATTTTCTTTAATTTCTTTAGTCGGCCCATGAATGCTGTTTAATGATATTGCCTGCAAAAATATACTTAATTTAAAAAATCAGCAAGTAATTAGGCATAGAAATGTGAATGTTGATAACTTTTTGAGGATTATTTTTGTTTATCTCTCGGGAGATAGTAATTTTATGCCTTCAAATTAACTACTTATCATTATGCAGGATTTCGTTCATTTACATGTCCATACCCAATATTCTCTTTTGGACGGTCAGGCTAGCGTGGCTCGTCTGGTCGACAAAGCGATGAAGAATGGAATGAAGGGTATTGCCGTGACCGATCATGGAAATATGTTCGGTATTAAAGAATTTACGAACTACGTTAATAAAAAGAATAGCGGTCCCAAAGGAGAGGTCAAAGACCTGAAAAAACGAATTGCGGGTATAGAAGCCGGAACCATAGAGTGTGAGGACAAAGAAGCTGAGATTGCCGATTGTAAAGCCAAAATTGTAGAAGCGGAAAGCAAACTGTTCAAACCCATCATCGGTTGTGAGATGTATGTGGCACGCCGTACAATGGATTTAAGAGAAGGTAAACTCGACCAGAGCGGTTACCACCTGATTGTATTGGCTAAAAATGAAAAGGGATACCATAACCTTATTAAATTAGTATCGCACGCATGGACGCGCGGATACTATATGCGTCCGCGTACCGACCGCAGCGAATTGGAAAAGTATCATGAAGGTCTGATTGTCTGTTCGGCTTGCCTCGGTGGAGAGATACCGAAACGGATTACCAATGATCAGTTTGCGGAAGCGGAGGAAGCCATACAGTGGTATAAGAACTTATTCGGAGATGACTTTTATCTAGAGATGCAACGCCATAAAGCGACCGTTCCCCGTGCCAATCACGAGTGTTATCCAATGCAGGTAAAAGTGAATAAATACCTGATGGAGTATGCCCAAAAGTACAACATAAAATTGATTTGTACGAACGACGTTCATTTTGTGGACGAGGAAAATGCGGAAGCGCACGACCGTCTGATCTGTTTGAGTACCGGCAAGGATTTGGATGACCCTACCCGTATGCTTTATACCAAACAAGAGTGGATGAAAACACGTGAAGAGATGAATGAACTCTTTGCGGACGTACCCGAAGCTTTGAGCAATACATTGGAAATTCTCGATAAAGTAGAATATTATTCCATCGATCATGCCCCTATTATGCCTACTTTCGCTATTCCTGAGGACTTTGGAACAGAAGAAGAATACAGAGCGAAATTTACGGAGAAAGACTTGTTCGATGAGTTTACGCAAGATGAGCATGGCAATGTGGTGTTGAGTGAAGAGGATGCGAAGGCTAAAATAAAACGTCTGGGTGGTTATGATAAACTCTATCGTATCAAGCTCGAAGGAGACTATCTGGCTAAGTTGGCTTTCGATGGTGCGAAACGGATATATGGCGAGCCTTTGTCGGAAGAAGTGAAGGAACGCATGAATTTTGAGCTATATATCATGAAGACTATGGGTTTCCCCGGATACTTCTTGATTGTGCAAGACTTTATCAATGCTGCCCGCAAGGAGTTGGGTGTATCCGTAGGTCCGGGACGTGGATCGGCGGCCGGTTCGGCTGTGGCGTACTGTCTGGGAATTACGAAAATCGACCCTATCCAATATGATTTGCTGTTTGAACGTTTTCTGAATCCGGACCGTATCTCTTTGCCTGATATTGATGTGGACTTTGATGATGACGGTCGTGGTGAGGTACTTCGCTGGGTGACGAATAAATATGGTCAGGAAAAGGTGGCGCACATCATTACCTATGGTACGATGGCTACAAAGTTGGCTATCAAGGACGTTGCCCGTGTGCAGAAACTTCCTCTTTCGGAATCCGACCGCTTGGCTAAACTGGTGCCGGATAAAATTCCGGATAAGAAACTGAACTTGCCGAATGCGATTGCATACGTGCCCGAATTACAAGCTGCCGAAGCTTCATCGGATCCGTTGGTGCGCGATACGCTGAAATATGCCAAAATGCTTGAAGGTAATGTACGTGGTACGGGTGTGCATGCTTGCGGTACGATTATCTGCCGTGATGATATTACCGATTGGGTGCCTGTCAGCACTGCCGATGATAAAGAAACGGGTGAGAAAATGCTTGTCACCCAGTATGAAGGTTCGGTGATTGAAGATACCGGACTGATTAAGATGGACTTTCTTGGCTTGAAGACATTGTCTATCATTAAAGAAGCCGTTGAAAATATCCGTCTGAGCCGTGCCATTGAAGTGGATGTGGATCAGATTGATATTAACGATCCGGCTACTTATAAATTATACAGTGACGGTCGTACGATCGGTACATTCCAGTTTGAATCTGCCGGTATGCAGAAGTATTTGCGTGAGTTGCAGCCTTCTACATTCGAAGATTTGATTGCCATGAACGCTCTCTACCGTCCGGGACCGATGGATTATATCCCCGATTTTATCGATCGTAAACATGGACGTAAGCCGATTGAGTATGATATTCCGGTAATGGAAAAGTACTTGAAGGATACATACGGGATTACGGTTTATCAGGAACAGGTGATGCTTTTGTCACGTTTGTTGGCGGACTTTACACGCGGTGAGTCTGATGCTCTTCGTAAGGCAATGGGTAAGAAGCTGCGTGACAAGCTGGATCACATGAAGCCTAAATTTATCGAGGGTGGACGTAAGAACGGACACGACCCGAAAGTTCTCGAAAAGATTTGGACGGACTGGGAAAAGTTTGCGTCGTATGCTTTTAACAAGTCTCATGCTACTTGTTATTCATGGGTGGCTTATCAGACTGCCTATCTGAAAGCGAATTATCCTTCCGAATATATGGCGGCTGTAATGAGCCGAAGTTTGTCGAACATTACGGATATCACGAAGCTGATGGATGAATGTAAGGCGATGGGTATTCAGACCTTGGGACCGGATGTCAATGAGAGTAACTTGAAGTTTACTGTAAATCGTGACGGTAATATCCGTTTCGGGCTTGGAGCCGTAAAAGGAGTAGGCGAGGCTGCCGTGCAGAGTATCATGGAGGAACGTGAAAAGAACGGTCCTTTTACCGGAATTTTCGACTTTGTGCAACGTGTCAATCTGAATGCCTGCAATAAGAAGAACATGGAATGCCTCGCGTTGGCCGGTGGCTTTGACAGTTTTCCGGAACTGAAACGTGAACAGTACTTTGCTGTCAACTCTAAAGGAGAAGTTTTCCTGGAAACTTTGATGCGTTATGGCAACCGTTATCAGGCTGATAAAGCTGCTGCAGTCAATTCTCTGTTTGGTGGCGAAAACGTAATTGATGTGGCAACTCCTGAGATTCCTCAGGGAGTAGAGCGTTGGAGTGATCTCGACCGTTTGAACCGTGAGCGTGATTTGGTTGGTATCTACCTTTCAGCTCATCCGTTGGATGAATTCTCCATTGTATTGGAACACGTCTGCAACACACGTATGGCAGATTTGGAAGATAAAGCAGCCCTTGCTGGTCGCGAAATAACGATGGGAGGTATTGTGACCAGTGTCCGTCGTGGAATCAGCAAGAACGGAAATCCTTATGGTATCGCCAAGATAGAAGATTATTCCGGCTCTACCGAGATTCCATTCTGGGGAAATGACTGGGTGACTTATCAAGGATACCTCAATGAGGGTACTTTTTTGTTTATCAAAGCTCGTTGTCAACCCAAGCAATGGCGGCAGGATGAACTGGAAGTGAAGATTACTTCTATGGAACTGCTGCCGGATGTAAAAGAAGAGTTGGTGCAGAAGATAACCATTATTATCCCGTTGTCCGTGTTGAACTCCGCTTTAATCACAGAACTTGCAACATTGACAAAAGAACATCCGGGAAATACGGAACTCTATTTTAGGGTGACGGATGATATTGATGTAAACCGTATGGCGGTCGACTTAATTTCCCGTCCGGTCAAGCTTTCGGTGGGCCGTGAATTAATTACCTATTTAAAAGACCGTCCGGAATTGGGGTTCCGTATAAATTGATTATATTTGTGGCGGTAATAGCAAGTGAAATACTATTTAATAATTAATACTTAATATTTAAAAAAATGGCTTTAGAAATTACAGACAGCAACTATAAGGAGATCCTTGCAGAAGGAAAACCGGTTGTGGTAGATTTTTGGGCTCCTTGGTGTGGCCCTTGCAAAATGGTAGCTCCTATTATTGAAGAATTGGCGGCAGAGTTTGAAGGACAGGTAATCATCGGCAAGTGTGATGTGGATGAAAATAGCGATTTGCCTGCTGAATATGGTATCCGTAATATCCCTACCGTATTGTTTTTCAAGAATGGTGAGATTGTAGACAAGCAAGTAGGCGCTGTCAGCAAACCTGTATTTGTAGAGAAAGTAAAGAAGCTGTTATAAGCAGTCTACTTAATATCTATCACTTAATACTTAAATGATCATGGGACTGGAAGAAGATTTTTTATTAGCAGATGCCGATGACGAAAAGACCATCGAGTTTATCAAAAACTATCTGCCTCAAGAACTGAAGGAGAAATTCTCGGATGACGAGTTGTATTATTTCCTCGATTTGATTGACGAGTATTACTCTGAAAGTGGAATCCTTGATGCTCAGCCCGATGCGGATGGATATGTTGATATTGATCTGGAAGAGGTTGTGGCTTACATTGTGAAAGAAGCCAAAAAGGATGAAATGGGAGAATACGATCCGGAAGAAGTTCTCTTTGTGGTTCAAGGAGAAATGGAATACGGAAATTCTCTGGGACAGGTGGACTAAACGGTGTCCGGTCTCACAGTGAGATAAACCCCTCTTTTAATTGTCACTTGTCACTTTTCTGGCTTAATCTATTGATAGCCAGGTGAAATTTGGTGACAATAGCGGGTGATAATAGAAGAAAACGTATTTTCTATTATCACCTTAATTATTACTGAACAACTGGTCATTCTGCTGATTATCAGCCTTTAAGTGTATTGTCCGATTCCCGGTTTCTGTGTCTTAAGAATGCCCTTTTCGACCATAAGGTTGAGCTCACGCAGTGCTTTTCCTTTCAATAACCCGTTATTTGACTGTATTCTCTGCGGGTGATGAAGAAGTTTTTCTTCAAAAAGGTATCCAATCGTGCGAAACGTGTCTCTTCTAAGTATACGAACAAAGGAACTGTATATCTGGTTGTTAAGCTGTAAATATGTAGGGCCATCGGACAAACTTCCTATATTTCTTCTAACGCATAATATTGATAATCTCTTAATACCGTCTGGAGAAATTTTTCCTGATTACCATCCTGCGGAGTGATGGAAAGAAGTGACTGTACCTTTTTGGCAAGCGCTGAGATGCGCCGTATGCGGTCTTTTTCTCCGGACTCTAGTGTACGGGTAATCACATTTACCTGTTCCAATGATAAGTCGGCGGATTGAGGGTAGACCGGACGGTAATTCTTCATCAGATAGTCGAATTCGTCAAGACTGACGTGTATTTTGCGATAGTTCTTTTCTTTAATCACCATTGTTCCGGCAGCGAGATCACCTAGACGCTGATTATTCTTGGTCAGTAGGATGACAAAGATGCCTAAACCGCTTGTCAATGGTCCGTCAACTATGAAAAGGAGCCACCGTAGCAGGTAAGAACCAATGCTGGGAGTAGAACCGTCCAACTTTACCACACGGATATTCATCAATCTTTTTCCGAAACTCTGTCCGTGATTGAACATTTCGCAGAGAAAGGAGTAGCCGAGTATGGGCAGATAAACGATAAACAGAAAAAAGAACAGGTTGAATCCCGATGGCAAGTGTAACTTTGCAATAAGGGTAATTGTAGAATATAGATAAAGCCCGATCAGAAAATAATCAATGATCAAAGCGATCAGACGTTCACCGATACTGGCGGGTGTTTGGCTGATACGAACAAACTGTCCGGTTATTATCGTGGATTCTGCCATTTATGGTTAAACATTTTTAGGATTCCGTTGCAAATATATTATAAATCTCTTACTTTTGCTTCCGGTTTCGGACAAAACTTATCCGGAATTTACTGAAAAGCATGAAAGAGGTTACGTTTATTCGTCGGAACATTGAAAAATGGAAAGAGACAGAGAAGATTGTGGAGCAGGCTGTCGGCTTGTCTCCCGACCGACTTGCGGATGCGTATACAGACCTGACTGCTGACCTGGCATTCGCCCAGACACATTTCCCGACTTCCCGCATCACTATTTATCTGAATAATCTGGCTTCGGCGTTGCATAATGAAATCTATCGGAATAAACGCGAGAAGTGGACACGGATTATCACCTTTTGGACGCAGGAAGTGCCGCAAACAATGTATGATGCACATCGCGAGTTACTGGTTTCTTTTATTATTTTCGTTGCCAGCGCACTGATTGGAGTATTGTCTGCTGCAAACGATCCGGATTTCGTCCGCTTGATTCTAGGAAACGGCTATGTGGACATGACATTGGACAATATAGCCAATGGTGAGCCGATGGCGGTTTATAACGGTTCGGATGAAGTTCCGATGTTTCTGGGGATTACGCTCAACAATGTTATGGTATCTTTCAACTGTTTTGCAATGGGACTGCTGACCAGTTTCGGTACAGGCTATATGCTTCTCTCCAATGGGATTATGATAGGAGCCTTTCAGACTTTCTTTTATCAGCACGGTTTGCTTTGGGAGTCTACTCTTGCCGTCTGGCTGCATGGTACGCTCGAAATCTGGGCAATTATTGTGGCAGGTGCCGCCGGGCTGGCTTTAGGTAACGGATGGCTGTTTCCCGGGACTTATTCGAGGATTGAATCCTTCCGTCGGGGAGCAAAGCGCGGGCTGAAAATAGTTATAGGCACTGTCCCCGTATTTATAATGGCAGGATTTATAGAAGGGTTTATAACCCGTCATACGGAACTTCCGGATATGTTGAGGCTTGGCGTAATTCTCACTTCACTGGCATTTATTATTTTCTACTATATTTATTTACCAAATAAGAAAAAACATGGAATCACAGAAACCTAAGATTGCGATGTATGTGAAACGTCCTTTCGGTGAGAAGCTGAATGCTTCTTTTGATTTTATAAAGGAAAATTGGAAGCAGTTGCTGAAGTATGCAACGTATCTGATACTTCCGGTCTGTTTGCTTCAAGCGGCAAATTTTAGCGGGTTGATGGGCGGTATGACGGATCTTACCGCTATGCAGGCGGCAGGTGGAATGGGAGATGATCCGTTATCCGTTTTCGGACCTTCGTTCGCATTCAATTATGCAGGACTTGTCTTTTTTTCATTTTTGGGAGCCTTGCTGTTGACCTCTTTAATTTATGCCATGATCCGGTTATACATTGAACGGGAAGAACGTCTGAATGGAATTCTCTTTAACGATATAAAACCGTTATTACTTCGTAATATCAAAAGATTATTCATTATAGGGGTGTTCTGTAGCTTTTTGCTTCTGCTTGCCGTTATCATTATAGTGCTGTTGGCAGTGTTGACTCCATTTACGTTACTGCTCACTCTTCCGTTATTGTTTGCATTTGCCATACCTCTTGCCTTGATGGCTCCGATTTATTTGTTTGAGGAGATTTCGTTAATGGAGGCATTCAGGAAGACCTTCCGGTTGGGATTTGCCACTTGGGGAGGGGTTTTTCTGATTCTTATTGTGATGGGACTTATTGCTAGCGTGTTGCAGGGAATCGTTTCCATACCGTGGTATATAATCTATATCGTGAAAATGGTATTTACCATGAGTGACGGTGGTGAAGCAGGGGCTTCTGTCGGACTGAACTTTGCACAATATCTGTTCTCTGTCCTGATGTTGTATGGCTCTTACTTGTCAGCCATGTTTACGGTTGTCGGTCTGGTCTATCAGTACGGTCACGCATCTGAGGTGGTGGACAGCATAACGGTGGAAAGTGATATAGATAATTTTGATAAACTCTAACATCAGACACAGGAGAAATGAATCTGACCTCCCCGACTGATACGTTGGTCTGTGATACGACGCAGCTTGCCCGATGGCAATCTGATCCGGCGTATAACTATAACCGTGAGTTGATTGCTCCGGAGATTAATCTCTTCGAATGGATCAATAAACAGTTTGGGGAATTTCTGCGTGAAATATTCGGCAGCCGTTTTGCTGATGAGTATTCGGAACTTATTCTGGTTTGTATCGCTGTCTTTATCCTGCTTTTGGTTAGTTGGTTTGTCTATAAGAAACGTCCCGAACTGTTCATGCGCTCCGGTAAGAGAACATTGCCTTATGCGGTGGAAGAAGATACGATTTACGGAGTCGACTTTCCGGAAGGGATTAACGAGGCTCTTTCTCAAAGGAACTATCGGGAGGCTGTACGGTTGCTTTATTTGCAGACATTGAAGCGGTTGAGTGATGCGGCCCGTATCGAATGGCAACCTTATAAGACTCCTACGCAATATCTGTATGAAGTGCGACTCTCTGCTTTCCGGCAACTGACAAACCATTTTTTGCAGGTGCGCTATGGAAATTTTGAAGCGACGGAAGAACTTTTCCGGACAATGCGGGCTTTACAGGAAGAAATAGAGAAAGGAGGCGTCTCGTGAAAGGAAGCCGTTGGTTTATTATCTTTATCGTAGTCTTTTTGTTGGTCATGTTTGCGGTAGAATATCATTTGCCGAAGAAATTTGTGTGGAAACCGACTTTCGGTCATTACGACAAACAGCCTTTCGGTTGTGAGGTGTTCGATAGCCTGTTGTTGTCCTGTTTGCCGCATGGATATGCGCTGTCGAAGAAAAGTTTCTATCAGTTGGAACAAGAGGATACGGTAGGACAGTGTAAAGGTATATTAGCTATAGCTGATGACTTGATATTGTCGAGCGTGGACGTGAAGGCTTTGCTGCGGATGGCTGATCGGGGCAATAAAATAATGTTAGTGAGTACTTTATTTGGCACAAATTTGGAAGATACGTTGGACTTCAGAACTTACTATTCTTATTTCAGTCCGATGGCTTTAAAGAAATATGCCGCTTCTCTGTTGGCAAAAGACAGTATATGCTGGGTGGGAGATTCTACAGTGTATTCACGCCGGACTTTTTATTTTTATCCTCAATTCTGCTCGTCCTACTTTTGGATGGATTCGCTCCGGAGTGAGGTCTTGGCACAAAGGGTGATTGACTCGAACGAGTTTCGCTATGAGACCGAAGCGGATTCTTTGGTGACGGATAGTCTTTCGTGTATACCTGTCGCGATGTCCTATCGGCATGGTAAAGGAGAGATTATTTTAGTTTCCACTCCTTTACTTTTTACAAACTATGGGATGTTGGATGGAGGAAATGGAGCCTATCTCTTCCGTTTGCTGTCGCACATGGGAGATCTTCCTGTTCTTCGCACGGAAGGATATACGAAAGAAACGGTGCAGGTGCAGAAGTCCCCTTTCCGCTATTTCCTTTCGCAGCCACCGCTTCGCTGGGCTTTGTATCTGACGATGATTGCCATTCTTCTCTTTATGATATTTACGGCAAAGAGGCGGCAGCGGGTTATCCCCGTCATACGTGAACCGGCAAATAGATCTCTCGAATTTACTGAACTGATAGGTACACTGTATTTTCAAAAGAAGGACCATGACGACTTGGTGCGGAAGAAGTTTACTTATTTTGCCGAAGAGTTGAGAAGGGAGATTCAGGTAGACATTGAAGAGGTGGCGGATGATGAACGCTCTTTTCACCGGATTGCCCGGAAAACGGGGATGGAGGTTGAAGAGATTGCGAAGTTTATTCGTGAAGTGCGGCCGGTGATTTACGGAGGACGCAGGATTAATGCGGAGCAAATGAAAGTGCTTATTGATAAAATGAATGAAATAATCAATCATATCTAAAGAAGAAATTTATGGAAGAGAATACAGAACAACGGTTAGATTTAACTCTTTTTTCCGAGAAGATACAGGAGTTGAAGGAGCGGATTGCGTCCATCGTTGTGGGACAGGAGCAGACTGTTGATTTGGTGTTGACGGCTATTCTGGCGAATGGACACGTATTGATAGAAGGTGTTCCGGGCGTTGCGAAGACACTATTGGCTCGTTTGACTGCCCGTCTGATTGATGCTGACTTCAGTCGTATCCAGTTTACTCCGGATTTAATGCCGAGTGATGTGCTGGGTACAACTGTGTTTAATATGAAAACCAATGGTTTTGACTTTCATCAGGGGCCGATTTTTGCAGATATCGTATTGGTAGATGAAATCAACCGTGCTCCTGCGAAGACACAGGCTGCCTTGTTTGAAGTGATGGAAGAACGCCAGGTCAGTATCGACGGGACCACTCACCGGATGGGGGAACTTTATACGATTCTGGCTACTCAGAACCCGGTGGAGCAGGAGGGGACATACAAACTTCCCGAAGCGCAGCTCGACCGTTTTCTGATGAAGATAACGATGGATTATCCTTCGCTGGAAGAGGAAGTGAATATTCTGGAACGCCACCATACGAATGCGGCATTGGTAAAACTGGAAGATGTGACCCCCGTACTTACTAAAGAAGAACTTCTTTCTCTTCGTGCCTTGATGAGCCGGGTGTTTGTAGACCGTACGCTGCTTCAATATATCGCGTTGATTGTGCAGCAGACTCGTACTAGCAAGGCAGTGTATCTAGGAGCTTCTCCACGTGCTTCCGTAGCGATGTTGCAATCTTCAAAGGCCTATGCTCTTTTGCAAGGACGGGATTTTGTGACACCGGAGGATATCAAGTTCGTTGCTCCGTATGTGCTTCAGCATCGCCTGATCCTGACTGCGGAAGCTGAAATGGAAGGTTATTCTCCGGTGAAAGTGACACAGCGTTTGATTGATAAAGTGGAAGTCCCGAAATAGATGTTTTTAACTCGTCGCTTCTATATTGCCCTGATCGTAGTTATCCTGTTGCTGGGTAGCGGATACGTTCTTGCTCCGTTCTTTGTCATCGGGCAGTGGACACTTTTTGTCTTGTTTTTGGTGGTATCGGCAGATGTGTATTCTCTTTATCGTATTCGGGGAATACAGGCTTTCCGTCAGTGTGCCGACCGCTTCTCCAATGGTGATGAGAATGAGGTAAGTATTCGTGTGGAAAGCAGCTATACGTATCCTGTTTCTTTAGAGGTTATTGATGAGATTCCTGTCGTTTTTCAGAAACGTGATGTTGACTTTCGTACGAAGTTACAGGCGAATGAAGGAAAGACGATAACTTATCGTCTGCGTCCTACCCGTCGCGGTGTTTATTCGTTTGGGTATGTCAGAGTTTTTGTGACCGGAAGGATTGGGCTGGTTTCCCGTCGTTATACCTGTGCGGAACCTTTGGATATCAAGGTGTATCCGTCTTATCTGATGCTTCATCAATATGAATTGTTGGCGATGAGCGATAATCTGACCGAGCTGGGAATAAAGCGTATTCGCAGGGTGGGACATCATACGGAGTTTGAACAAATCAAAGAGTATGTAAAGGGAGACGATTATCGTACGATTAACTGGAAAGCGAGTGCACGCAGGCATGAGCTTATGGTGAATGTATATCAGGATGAACGTTCGCAGCAGATTTACAATGTGATAGATAAAGGACGGGTGATGCAGCAGGCTTTTCGTGGGATGACTTTGTTGGATTATGCGATTAATGCTTCGCTGGTGCTTTCGTATGTTGCCATGCGGAAAGAAGACAAAGCCGGATTGGTGACCTTTGATGAACACTTCGATACTTTTGTCCCTGCTTCCAGGCAGCCGGGATATATGCAAACGTTGTTGGAGAATCTGTATAGTCAGCAGACTACTTTCGGAGAGACGGATTTCTCGGCTCTTTGTGTGCATCTGAACAAACATGTTGGTAAACGGAGCTTGTTAGTGCTCTATACCAACTTTTCGAGTATAGGCAGCATGAATCGCCAGTTGTCTTATCTGAAACAGCTGAATCACCGTCACCGTTTGCTCGTGGTCTTTTTCGAGGATGCCGATCTGAAGGAATACATTGCACAACCGGCAAAAGATACGGAAGGCTATTATCGCCATGTGATTGCAGAGAAGTTTGCTTACGAGAAACGGCTCATCGTATCTACTTTGAAGCAGCACGGGATCTATTCTTTGTTGACCACACCGGAAAATCTTTCAATTGATGTGATTAATAAATATTTGGAGATGAAAGCACGGCAACTATTGTAATATAAATCAATAATGGTCTGACTTTTCTTTATTTCTTATAAAGCTTATAATCCCATGACTTTTCGTGTTTCTACAAAAAAGAAGATAGCCATGCCTATAATGATAATCCCTAATATCCCATAGAAGAGTCGTGCCCGGTTACGTCCTACATTTCTGACAATGGTTTGCGCATTACGTGTTGTAAAGAACCAGTCCCAGTTAAGCAATGACGCCAGCAGGGAGACAGTTCCTGCCAGCGCAAAGATTCCTTGTACGATATATTGTCCGGTCATAGTTTAATCACTCTACTTCCGTCTTCCAGTTCTTCAATCGTTACTTTTACGGCGTCACCCGGCAGTAATTCTTCCACCAGTTCCGGCCATTCGATAAAGCAGAGAGCGCCACTGTAGAAATAATCTTCGTATCCCATATCGTACACTTCACTTAGTTTCTTGATACGGTAAAAATCGAAGTGATAAATTAACTCTCCGGTTTCGTCCGAACGGTATTCGTTGACAATAGCAAAAGTTGGAGAACTGATGACATCGGCTACACCCAATTCTTCGCAGAGTGCTTTTACAAATGTGGTTTTACCGGCACCCATCTTTCCGTATAAAGCAAATACAGTGTTGTCGCCCATGGCAGCGATGAATTCCTGGGCTGCTTCATGGATACTTTCCAGTGATTGAATTTTGATTTCCATATACTATATTTATTATGATGACTTTTTCCTGCAACAACTCTTTCCGATTTTGCAGACAGCATAAATCAGGATAGAGAAGAATATGATGGAAGCTCCCGAGGGGACTTTCCAATGATAAGAAATAAATAATCCGCCCAAGCATCCTAAGAAACCGATGCCGATGGATAACCAGATGATTTTCTTGAAACTATAAGTGAAGAGGTTAGCCGTCATTTGTGGAATGGTGAGAAGGGATATGGCTAACACAATACCTACCATCCGCAGGCAGGCTACAATAGTCAATGCGATGAACATCATTAACACGTATTCGAATATCTCTACCGGAATCTTCTGCGAACGTGCAAATTCACGGTCAAAGGCAATATATACGATAGGGCGGATAAACAGATAAAAGAATCCGGTCAGTATGAGTGCCAATATGCCGAGCATCCATAAGTCAATTTGATTGATGGTCAGGATATTCCCGAAAAGATAAGCTGATAAGTCGGGTGCAAATCCAGGTGACAAAAAGCTGAACATGATACCGAGTGCCATCCCCAACGTCCAGAACACTGCAATGGCAGAGTCCTCACGCATATCTTTCCGTCTGCTAAGCCACTCCACACCGAAGGCTGATAAAACAGAGAATACAGCCGCTGAGAGTATCGGGGAAATTCCGGCAAACAATCCTAACCCAATACCGCCAAAAGAAGCATGAGTGATTCCTCCACTGATAAATACCAGACGGCGGGTAACGATGTATGTACCGATAATCCCACAGGCAATGCTTGCCAGCAGACTACCCAATAAGGCGTGTTGAAAGAATGTATATTGTAGTAAATCCAAGTAAATTAAAAATTAAAGATTAAAAATTAAAGACCGTAATCAGATCACAGCAACGAACTATCGTCTCTCAACTGTCAACTCTCAACTGTTTCCGTTTCTTCTTTCTCCGATAATCAGAAAGACCTCGTCTTTGAGGTCATCCGGCAGTTCGATGCCACGGAGTTGAAGACTACGTACCCATCCGGCTACTTCTATATCCAATGTTGTATACAGTACATCCCGAAACATATCTGTTTCTTTTTCCGTATATGCATTTCCAGGTCTGCCGATGAATTGGTCCAGCTCTTCATCATCGTAGTATTCTATCTTTTTACTGACAGCGGCCAACAAGCTATCCCTTTCACATACTTCATGTTGTCCGCAGCATTCCGCATCTACTTCTTTCACTTCCGGCATACGATCCAGTTCGCCTTTTTCTATTTTCTTTTCTAGTCTTTTGTTGCGGATGATTCCGGCTATCAGCGCGATAACACCCAGCAGTACCAGACTTATAATGAGTATCCACATACCAATATAACAATTACGAATCAAATTTGTGCAAAGTTACTTATAAATTTCATTCTATTGAGTATGGCATCTATTTCTTTTCTTACTTTTGTATGTTGCTAACTTAAATATAACATGAAAAGACAGAGTATAATTCGTTCGGAGTATGTGTGTGATTATCTTATTCATTACTCTTGCTGCCTGTAAAGATACAGACAACAGAGTGTTTGGAGATGATTTTAATTTTCCGGCGTTGACAGATGAAAACACGATTCGCTTTACAGTGAATGTTGTAGGAGACTGGCGGCAATTGGACATTGTAGCAAGTGGGGGACGAATGGTGATAGATTGGGGAAACGGTCGTATACAGAAAATAGAAGACCCTTCTTCAATGACTGGCGGAGTGGTATATAGATATGGAAATAAGGGATCATACGAAGTGAAGATTTTGGGCAGAAGAGCTGCAGCTTATCGATATAAGTGGTTTGCTTCTTCCTTTGAGTAATCTTTATTTGGGAAATATGCCGCGAATGAAATCTCTGGCTTTGAATTGCATTTCTGGTACCCGAAAATTGGACTTGAATACCTTTTGTCCCAACGTGGAAAGTATTAATATCGGTAGTCTCGCAGATTTGGAGCGTCTGGAGATTGGGAACTGCTCCCGATTGCGATCTATACAAATTTATTCTAATCCAAAATTGACTTCAATAGAGTTTGGTAGTCATCCGGAAGCGGAAAGTTTATATTGTTCTTATAATGGTTTTTCTTCCCTTTCCCTTAAAAGCTTGTCGGCATTGCGCGATATTGATTTGAGTTCTAATGAAGTATTGTCACATCTGGAATTGAACGAGAAGACTTCAATTTCTGCGATATTGATACAAGGATGTGCTTTCCAATCAATTACTGATATATTGAAATGTTGCCCTTCTTTAAGGGAATTAAGTTGCTCATACAACAAATTGACCGAACTTGATCTGTCCGATAACTCTAATATTAGTGAATTGCGTTGTGAACATAATCAGCTAACTCGTTTAATGGTACCGCAAGGAAGTCTGTTAGAACATCTTTATTGTCACTCGAATCAATTGGATGAGGATGCCTTGAATACACTGTTTGATTCCTTGGGTCAAGTGCTGGAACCTGCTATTTATTATCCGACTCCTCCCCGCCTTCGGTGTATCGGCAGTGCTGCAAATAGCAAGAGCCTTTTTAGCCAGTGGACAGCAACCCGAAAGAAATGTAATCTTTGCTTTTTGGGATGGAGAAGAAAAAGGACTGCTTGGCTCTAAATATTTTGTACAAACTTGTCCTTTCCTGTCTCAAATCAAAGGCTATCTGAACTTTGACATGATTGGCCGTAATAACAAACCTCAACAGCCTAAACAGGTCGTTTATTTCTATACGGCTGCTCATCCGGCTTTTGGCGATTGGCTGAAAGGGGATATCAGAAAATACAGTTTGCAATTGGAACCGGATTACCGTGCCTGGGAAAATCCGATAGGAGGAAGTGATAACGGTTCGTTTGCCAAAGTAGGTATTCCGATCATCTGGTATCATACGGACGGGCATCCTGATTATCACCAGCCTTCCGATCATGCCGACCGGCTGAATTGGGATAAGATTGTGGAAATCACTAAAGCCTCTTTTCTCAATATGTGGAAGATGGCAAATGAGAAGTCCTTTTAATGAAGCGGATAAAATACAATCCTGATAATTAACGGGAAAAGTCAGGATTGTATTTCTTATTTTTTGAGTATTCTTTTTAAATAGTCGATAGTTGGTAAATTCACAGTCTCAAAACTTCCTTTATAAAATACAGCAAAATTGTTAAAAACACACGGTAACTCTTTTGCTTTCTGTAGCGTATCTACTTGAATAAAAGAAACAGGGACATCATTTGTTTCACAATATTGTTTGATCATTTCAATGTATTTATAGATATAGGGACATTGCATATCATAATAAATCGTCAGTTCCTCACTTTCTATTTTCTGATTCTTGGCATTTGGCGCGAACTTCGGTACTGTTCCGTCAAAAGAAAGAGCAAGCAATTCATATCCGTTATCCGTAGTGTCAACCACCTCAAAACCAAATTTCTTTGCAAATGATTGGTCGGAAAGCCAGCTCTTCTGTTTTTTTGCCCCGAGCATACAAATGCCGGATCTACCTTTTTCTTTGGCATCGGCTATACAGTACTCCATCAACGAACTTCCATATCCGTTTCCTCTGGGACTACCTAAAACCCATAAACAATAGAGGTAATAATAGTTATCTCCCATTATCGGAACCCAAGCTTTTTCGAGAGGAGCATATTCAATAAAGACTGTAGCTTTTGCATTTAACTTTCTAAAAACATGACCTTCCTTCAGTCGGTCGGAAAGCCATTGCTGTTTTGCTTCAATGCCCGGATGGGATTTCTTGCTACGGATAATGCAGCATAAATGCTCATAAGAAAGATTTTCTGCTGTTAAGTTTATGAAATCAGTATTCATATATGCTCTCGTTTTTATTTAGATAGTATCGATCAGCCAGTGGGGTAATTATAATCCTTTATTAGCCTGCTGACAGACTATAATGTCCGAAGGTTACCCTTCGTTTATCACCTGAAATCCGGCCTGCTTCAAATCCCCCCAATATCCGGGATATGATTTGGTGACCACCTGCGGATCGGCAATAAGCAAATTAGGATGACAGATAACTGCCGGAGCAAATGCCATTGCCATACGATGATCTTCGTAAGTGTCAATTACCGGAATTTCCTCCGGTTCACATCGTTCGCCATTCCACATTAATATGCTGTCATTTTCTTCTTCAATAACATATCCCAGCTTTTTAAGCTCGGTGCGCAATGCGGCAATACGATCAGTTTCTTTTATTTTCAGACTTTGTAATCCTGTGAAACGGAAAGGAATATTCAGCAAGACGCAAGTAACGACAAACGTTTGTGCCAAATCCGGAATGTCGACAAAGTCTTCTTCCAGTCTTTCCAGCGCTTTGCCTGTTTTTTTCAGTTTCACACCTTGCGATGTAAATTCGGTAGTTATACCTAAGCGTGAGAAAACTTCTGCTCCCCGGCTATCTCCCTGATAACTGTTAGGAAACAACCCCAATAATTCAATTTCTGCTTTGGGAGATAAGGCGGCAATCTGATACCAATAGGAAGCTGCGCTCCAGTCACTTTCCACTTTGAAAGGAATGCTCTGATAGAGTTGTGGAGCAACGGAAATGCTATTGGGAGAAGTCCATGCAGCTTTGGCTCCAAAGTCCTGCATCAGTTGCAATGTAAGATTGATATAAGGACGGGAAATTATCTCCCCGCTTAAATGCAAAGTCAAACCGTCTTTGAGTGCCGGACCTATCATCAATAGAGCAGATATATATTGGGAACTGACATTTCCTTTCAGTGTTATTTCGTTTCCTTTCAATTCTGCACCTTTGATGCGGAGGGGAGGATATCCTTCATTGCGGACATACTCTATTTCAGCTCCTAACTCACGAAGCGCATTGACTAATATCTGTATCGGGCGTTGCTGCATACGGGCTGTTCCTGTGATTGTCCGTTCCCCCGGAGTCACACTTAAATAGGCGGTAAGGAAACGCATAGCAGTGCCCGCAGCCATAATGTCAATCGTCTCTTTCCCTTCGGTGAGAGCTTTTATCATCACCTGTGTATCGTCACAATCGGACAGGTTTTCAGGAGGATAAATACCTTTGCCCAGCGCATTGATGATTAATGCACGATTACTGATACTTTTAGAAGCCGGCAACTGGATAGTTGCTGTTACTACTGAAGGAGGGATGAGTTTATAGAGCATCATTTCTATTTTCTTTGGTTTGAGATGACAAAAATAGACATAAATTGGTATATATGCAGCTATAAAGTCAGAAAAACAATAGAAAAATTAGAATGGGGAAATTGCAATCGTATTTGAAGTAGAGGATAAAATCTCAAGAAATTACAATTGTATTTAAAATAAATGCTATATTGGTGACGAATTACAATTATATTTAAAAAGGGAGCAAATGAAAATACCGAATATACGTTTACTCAACCAACAGTTATTAAGTCCTCTTTTCTCTCAACCCAAGGAACTTGTGTCCTGGATGGGAGCTATGCAGGCACAGAATTATTCCATGGTGAAATGGGCAGTAGGAATGCGTTTGAAGTCAGCAACGATTCAAACTGTGGAAAAAGCACTGCGTGATGGTGAAATCCTGCGAACTCATGTAATGCGTCCGACATGGCATCTCGTAGCAGCAGAAGATATCCGGTGGATGTTGAAACTTTCCGCCGGGCGTATTATATCTGCTAATGAGTCTTATGCGAAAGGGCATGACTTGGAAATTTCTGAAGAACTCTATACGAAAAGTCATAATCTGTTGGAGAAAATTCTTTGTGGGAAGAAAAGCCTGACGAGGCAGGAGATTGCCGAGCATTTTAACCGTTCGGGGATTGTAGCGGATAATCATCGTATGACCCGCTTTATGGCTCGTGCGGAGCAGGTGGGGATTGTATGTAGTGGGGAAGATAAAGGAAGTAAATGTACGTATGCGCTTTTGGAAGAGCGTGTTCCACCGGTGCCGGAATTGACCAAAGATGAATCTTTGGCTCGTTTGGCTAGAAGCTATTTTCGTAGTCATGCTCCTGCTGTTTTGCAAGATTTTGTCTGGTGGTCGGGGCTGCCTATTACAGATGCACGTCAAGCTATTTATTTGATTGATTCGGAATTAACGGCAGAAGAATGGAATGGACAAACATGGTATATTCATGAAGATTGCCGGACTCGTGGAAAAGTTACCGGCAGTTTGCATCTTCTTCCTTCTTATGATGAATATTTGCTTGGTTATAAAGACCGGACAGACGTTTTGCCTAAAGAGCATTACTCGAAAGCATTTACCAATAATGGTCTGTTTTATCCGATTGTTCTTCATGAAGGACAAGTGATAGGAAACTGGGATAAGTCTGTTAAAAAGAGAGGCTCATTGATAGAACATTCATGGTTCCGGTTGGATGATTGTGTCGATGAAGGTGCGTTGGATCGTGAGAAAGATAAGTATATACGGTTTTGGCGATAATATGAGAAAACGTATATTTTATCGTTGTATAATTTCATATATACAGGATATATTTAGGCATGAGTTGACAATGAGAAGGATTTGCTGTTTTCGAATTTAGAAAAGAAATAAATCGATTGCGTTTTGGGACAATTTGTTTTAGTCTGTATTTTTTATAGAATAGATGTATAGAACTTACCTTTGTTTTGTCTCAAATTGATATGTGGAGTGTTGGCTGTTTCAGGTGTAGGTTAGCTCTGGGATAGCACTTAAAATAAAGTTTTATATGCTCCTTTTAAAGGAATAAAGTGTTTCTCACCGATCAATGAGTCGTTCCTTTAAAAGGAACTGGTTATTCCTTTTAAAGAAACGATTGTCAATAAGTTTATTTATAGTGTATCTTTTGACTGTTTTTAAAGGAAAAACTCCTCTGGAACTGTATATTCTTGCATTATTTTATACAACAGAACTGCTGGAAGAGGAAATCCGTGTGATGCTATTTATACTCATCATATTAAAAATAGAACATTTAAAGTAAGATATACTACCATATTTATAGTATAAAGAGCTTTCTCTCTATTTAAATAAATAGCATCAGGACTGATTTTTATTTGTTCATTTGCCTTTTTGCCCATTCCAGTCTTCGTTGATCGGCTAATGGAGTCACTTTAAATTCTTCGAATGTAGCGGTGAACCCTTTTCCGTCCGGACAAGCTCCCATTAATCCTACCATGACAGGACAATTATCTTGCAACCAACAAGTGCGCATCATAATATATTCTTTGTCATCACGTGAGAAAAATATTTCTACTGCATCCAGGCGACGGACTGCTTTTATCCATATAGAGCGGGGAGCATCCGGCAATTGTACTACACTCCAGTCACTGGTTCGGTGTGTAACTACGGCACTTACATTCTGTTTGCCATCAACGTATTCCACACCTGCTTTTATCCAGTTCTCATGGTCGATGCGCAGCATTAATCCCATTTGGTCAAAGGTGGTGACATAGTTGCCGGTTATCTTTACTTTGGCTTCAAATTCTCCACCATAAGTCGCATAATAGAAAGGTCCGTCGTCCACTGTGAACCCATAATGAGAAATCCTCCAAAAGTCTGTTTTTGCAGGAACATCCATCACTAAGGTTTTGCCATCTTTTATTTCCCACTGTTGAGGCTCGTTCAGCCAGTTCATCTTATTCAAACTTTGTGCCATAGAAGAAGTTGTTACTGCCATAAAGGCTATTGACATGATTTTGATTTTTAAATGTTTCATGATCATTTCTAATTTGATTATCTTTATCTTTGTGGTGCAAAGATAGGTCATACCTCCGTGTGCAACAATACTGAATAATAACCATTTTATAAGATGGACGTATTACAAAAGGAAATAGATGAAGTTTATGCGACACAACTGATAGCCGATGAAATATTGGACAATGGAGTTGTAGAGCAACATCAACGCTTTATTCATTCATTGACGGAGATTAATGGTGGATGTGCTGTTATTTCAGATCTTTCGAATAGGAAAAGTTACATTGCCGTTCATCCTTGGGCGCATTTTCTAGGGTTGACTCCCAAAGAAGCTGCTTTAAGTGTGATTGATTCTATGGATGAAGATTGTATTTATCGGCGTATTCATCCTGAAGACTTGGTAGAAAAGCGGTTATTGGAGTATCAGTTTTTTCAGAAGACCTTTTCGATGTCTTCCGAAGAACGGTTGAAGTACCGGGGAAGATGCAGAATACGTATGATGAATGAGAAAGGAGTCTATCAGTATATTGATAATTTAGTGCAGATTATGGAAAATACTCCTTCCGGAAGTGTATGGTTGATTTTTTGTCTTTATACCTTGTCTGCAGATCAACGAACGGAGCAGGGGATATATCCCACTATTACCCATATGGAACGTGGAGAAGTCGAAATGCTCTTTCTTTCGGAAGAACATCGCAATATCCTATCCGAACGCGAAAAGGAAATACTTCGCTGTATACGTAAAGGACTATCTAGTAAAGAAATTGCAGCTGCCCTTTATATTAGTGTGAATACAGTCAATCGACACCGGCAGAATATTTTGGAGAAACTCTCTGTCGGTAATTCGATAGAAGCGTGTCGGGCTGCTGAATTGATGAAACTGTTGGATTTGTAATCCAATAAGATGGCATTGTTCACTGATTTCTTTCTTCAGATTTAAAGCTTATCTGAAGAAAGAACAGAACTTATTTAAAACAAAAGCAGCAACTCATCAAATCTTTTCACCTGCTTCAGATGGTCATGTGTGAATGTGTCTACTACTTCATGTTTCCACATCACTTCAAAAGGAATATGTATGCCATATCCTCCCAGCGATAGAACAGGTTGAATGTCCGATTTCAGAGAATTGCCAATCATGACAAATTCGGAAGGAGCAATCTGTAAGATATTCAACATTCGTTGATATTCTTTCTCTGTTTTATCGGACATCACTTCAATATGATCGAAATAAGAGGCTAATCCGGAACGTTCCAGTTTATTCTCCTGATCGAGCAAATCTCCTTTAGTGGCAACTACTAATTTGTATTTTCCTTTCTCTTTCAATACTTTAAGCGTTTCTTTTACTCCCGGCAATAGTTCAATAGGCATTTTCAGTAATGATTTGCCTAATTCAATAATATGTTGAATGTCTGTACCTGAAATCTTTTGTCCACTCACATGCAAAGCTGTCTCTACCATAGAAATGGTGAAGGCTTTGGCTCCATAGCCGAGACATTTCAGATTATTCATTTCTGTTTGAAATAAAGCGGCTGAAATATCTTCAGAAGTGCCATAAGGCTTTAATAGGTCTGTATATTGTTTCTCTATTTCCTGGAAAAAAGGTTCATTGCTCCACAAGGTATCGTCTGCATCAAAAGCAATGATTTTAATAAGTTCTTTCATCGGTTTTCGTCGTTAATGGTGAATTTTAGATTATATGTTTGGTATTTCGTATGCAAAGTTACAATAAAAAGAGGAATAAAGGCAGACGGTTTGTTTTTAGAACCGAATCTCCATTTAATTTCATAGAAATCTCTATCTTTGTTACTCGTTTTTTTGAGTTTGAATTTTAATTGGATATACAATAATGAAAATAGGAGATAAAGTACGCTTTCTTAGTGAGGTAGGCGGTGGAATCGTAACTGGATTCCAGGGAAAGGATTTTGTGTTGGTAGAAGATGCGGATGGGTTTGATATTCCAATGCCGATACGCGAGTGTGTCGTGATTGAAACAGATGACTATAATATGAGGCGTAAACCCGGTTCGTCTGCTCCGAAACCGGAAGAACCAGTTAAACCGGTAAAACCGGAGATGCCTGTCATTCAACGTCAGCCGGAGGTGCGTGGAGGAGATACTTTGAATGTATTTCTGGCTTATGTGCCCGAAGACGCAAAAGCGATGATGACTACTCCTTTTGAAACTTATCTGGTAAATGATAGCAATTATTATTTGTATTACACTTATTTGAGTGCAGAAGGAAAAGCATGGAAGAACCGTTCGCACGGTTTGGTGGAGCCTAATACAAAATTGCTGTTGGAAGAGTTCACCAAAGATGTACTGAATGACATGGAGCGGGTGGCTGTTCAGTTGATCGCTTTCAAGGACGGTAAGCCTGCGGCTATCAAACCGGCTGTTAGTGTGGAGATACGGATCGATACCGTGAAGTTCTATAAACTTCATACATTTAGCGATTCTGATTTCTTTGAAGAACCGGCTTTGATTTATGACATTGTGAAAGATGATATGCCTGCCAAACAAGTATATGTTTCGGCGGAGGAGATTCAAGAGGCTCTGCTGCAGAAGAAATCTGTAGATAAACCGAAGTCACAACCTATTGTGAAACCAAACCATACTACTCATAGCGGAAAGAGCGGAATTATTGAAATAGATCTTCATATCGATTCTTTGCTGGATGATACTCAAGGGATGGGCAATGCTGAAATTCTGAATTATCAATTGGATAAGTTTCGCGAAGTAATGGAAACCTATAAGAATAAGCGTGAACAAAAGATTGTCTTTATTCACGGCAAGGGAGATGGTGTACTTCGAAAGGCTGTTATTGATGAATTGAAACGGAAATATAGTAATTGCCGTTATCAGGATGCTTCTTTCCAGGAATATGGGTTTGGGGCTACGATGGTGACTATTAAATAATAGTATAAAAAAAGTGGAAGCCAACCGGCTTCCACTCTCTCTCTCTTTTACATATTAATCATTTTTACTTATTCAGTTCAATACCTTTATTCTGTAAAGTGATATTCATCAATGCTGCATACTTGGCGTACTGTTCAGCACTAAGAGTCTTTCTCATCAGTTTCAAGTTACCATAAACAGCGTTGCGCAATTTTGCTTCTTTATCTTTCTTCGCTGTTGTAGCTCTTGACATCTGTGTGGAGAAATAATCGCAAATATTGGCTACTTCTTCACTCTGATCGGAGTTTAACTTTAAATATTTGCCTAGTTTACTTACATTGATGTTACCTTCCCATTTTGCAGTTGTAGGCTGATTTCCGGCTGCAAATGTTGTAGCAGCAAGGCAGAGCGCTGCCACTAATGTTAATCCTAAACGTTTCATAATACCTACTTTTTTAATTGTTATACCTAAAAACTATTCCTAAAAACAAATCTAATACCTATTGAAAATACTGTCTAAGCGCTTAGTTTTTTCTTTTTACCTATGCAAATATAAGAATATGTTTTATAGCATAAAAATAAAGAAAAGGAAAAGATTCTTTTTAGGCTGATTTCTTGATGTAAGTCAAGAGATGATCTGCTTTTTGATATAAAAACACCTTTTTATGAAACATTTTTGTAATACGTGTGCGAAAACGATAGTAGAGTATTTCTGTATTTTAGGATTTATTGCTGTTAAAATGATATTGAGCAAAGGAATGTGACTAGGAACGGAACGCTGAAATCGACAACAAAGCCATGGAAGATGGAAATGATTACAAATTCCTTTCCCGAATATCGGGTAATGATAGGAAGAGTGGTATCCATCGTTGTGGCTCCACCAACAGAAATAGGAGCTAGCTTTCCAAAATATTTCACTAATAAGGGTGCACACAGCAAAGCGATAATTTCACGCATGATATTGGAAAGTAATGCGATAGTTCCCAATTCGGGACCTTTATATTCGGTGATAAATATGCTGGAGAGCGAGTAATAACCAAATCCGGCTCCAACTGCCATACAGTCTAAAGGACTTCGCTGGCTCATAAAAGCTCCCGCTATGGCGCAGCCTGCTAATGTGCCGAGTATTGTCATGATAGGAAGGAATACAAGCCGGGGATTCAGGGACCGAAAACTCTTCAAAGTGTTCGGATCATTACCGATACTGATACCTACGCAGAACATGAGTCCGCAGAGGGCATAGTAACTAAGTTTGCTGTCGGTGAAGTCGTATGGGATAAGATGGCAAACTCCACAAAGAGTACCGATAATGAAAAAAGAGACAATAATCAAACTACCTTTCATGCTTTTGTCTCCTTTCCTTTACTATATAATAGGTACCACAACCCCCATGCGCATAGAGTACTTCCTATGACCGCAGCTACCGTGATGACAACAGCTTCCAGCCCAAGAGTGTGTAATCCTTTGATGATAGATTCATTACCCCCTACATCTATTCCGAGAAGAAAGAGAAGAATCCATATAAGGAGAGTGATTATCTTGTGTATCCATGATAGTCTTTTACTGCGTAACAAGTAGCCAAGAAGCATGCCTGTCAGCATAATTCCAATAATGATAAACATAGTTAGTGCCTGCTTTTTGGCTGCAAAGATAGTATTAAATGTAAATCTTGGCTAATCTCTTCTACGATTTCTTTCGTGGCCATTGGTAGGTATTTGGTCATCGGCTTTTTGTTTGTTTGGTTAGTCTACCCAAAGTAAATCACTCATTATGCTATCGGAAATAAAAATCCCTTCACGCGTCAGCCGCAAAGCTCCGTTGTATTCCTCCAGTTTACCATTTTTCAGATAAGGTGCAGCCATTTTTTGACAATACTCCCACATTTCATTGCCGAACATCTGTTTCAGTTTCTCTATAGGTGTTCCCCATACGGTACGTATGGTAGTGATAATAAATTCGTTGTAGCGGGTGGTTGGGTCCAGATACTCTGTCTCGAAAGCACGGCAGTCTTCTTCTATACCTTTTATATAGGTGTCGATTGAAGACACATTCCATTCCCGTGTCATTCCGTCAAAAGAATGTGCCGATGGTCCGCATCCCAGATAAGCTATTCCTTTCCAATAGGAAGTGTTGTGGCGGGAATATTTTCCGGGGCGGCAGAAATTGGAAATCTCATAGTGTTCAAATCCTGCTTTCTGCAAATGCTCTATCAGTAATGTGAAAAATTCTAAACTGGAGTCTTCGTCTACCTCGGATATCTGGTGCTGTTTTAACATATTATATATAGGTGTATCTTCCTCATAAATCAAGTGATAGGCGGAGATATGTTCTACATTCAGACTGATAGCTTGACGGAGATCGTTTTCCCATCGTTCTTTTGTTTCTTCGGGCAATCCGTAAATTAGGTCGATACTGATGTTCTGGAAACCGGCTTTCCGGCATCTGTCAATTGCTTCGATGGCTGTACGGGCATTGTGGCGGCGTCTCAATAGTTTGAGCGTAGCGTCATCAAAAGTCTGTATTCCCATGCTGAGGCGGTTGAAAGGAAGTGAGGAAAGCATTTCCAGATATTCCTGCGATAAATCATCCGGATTAGCTTCCAGAGTGATTTCCTGACAATGATTCAATCCGTAGTGCTCGCGGATGGTATCAAATATTTGTTCAAAATCCTCTTTTTCCAGTTGAGACGGGGTTCCGCCACCGAAATAAATAGTTTCTATATCTTCTCCTTTCAGGTATTCTTTACGCATCGCCAACTCCCGGCAGAGAGCCTGTACATAACGGGTTTTGAGTTCGCTGCGAGTGGTTGAGTAGAAGTCGCAGTAGATGCAGCGAGTTTTGCAAAAAGGAATATGAAGATAGATACCTGCCATAGCTATGCTGTTTGGGTTTGTGGGTGTAAAAGTAAGACTATTATTAGATATATCAAAAAAGCAGTTGACGGAAATTATTTATAGTGGGGTAGGAATACGCTAAATAGATAATTCCCCCATCGATTAGTAGAAGATAATTTCCTGCAATGCTGAATTTAAGATCTTTTCTTTTATAAATAAGATTCGAACTTGTAGCCGGGTTTTCGTTTGACTTAAGTCAAACGATAGAATGACTTAAGTTAAACTATCGCTTGACTTAAGTCAAACGAAAACTGATTAGGTAACGGGGGAACTATTGTATGAAAGGAAAACAACTAAAAATAACATCGTGCCGGATTACTCGTTGCAACTATGAAATTAGTTTATAGCCATGCGAAAATAATTTTTAACCCGTTTCGAAAATGTTCATGTTAAAGATGTGTTACATAACATTGTTTAGTAACACTGCCATAAGTATTGCTTTTCCCCCAATTAATCCCTAATTTGCGCATCACAAAATTAATGGTATGTGAGAAACATACTGAGTAATTACTAAAATCTTATATATTATGAAAGTATATCAGACTAATGAAATCAAGAACATTGCCTTGTTGGGAAGTTCTGGCTCTGGGAAAACCACTCTCGTGGAAGCGATGCTTTTCGAGAGTGGTGTTATAAAACGTCGCGGATCTGTTGCCGCAAAAAATACTGTTAGCGACTATTTCCCTGTTGAACAAGAGTATGGTTACTCCGTTTTCTCCACCGTTCTCCATGTAGAATGGAATAACAAAAAACTTAATATTATTGACTGTCCGGGATCGGACGACTTCGTAGGCAGCACAGTGACTGCACTAAATGTGACCGACACAGCAATTATCCTTCTCAATGGCCAATACGGCGTCGAAGTCGGTACACAAAATCACTTCCGTTATACAGAAAAGCTGAATAAACCTGTTATTTTTCTAGTCAACCAGCTTGATAATGAAAAATGCGATTATGATAATATCCTCGAACAGCTGAAAGAGGCATACGGCTCTAAAGTTGTTCCCATCCAATATCCGATAGCTACCGGTCCGGGCTTTAATGCGCTGATCGACGTATTGTTGATGAAGAAATACTCGTGGAAACCCGAAGGAGGGGCTCCGACAATCGAAGATATTCCGGCAGAAGAAATGGATAAGGCTATGGAAATGCACAAAGCATTGGTAGAAGCTGCTGCCGAGAATGATGAAAATCTGATGGAGAAATTCTTCGAGCAAGATTCCCTGTCAGAAGACGAAATGCGTGAAGGTATCCGTAAGGGATTGATCGCCAGGGGTATGTTCCCTGTATTCTGCGTCTGCGGGGGGAAAGATATGGGTGTTCGTCGCTTGATGGAATTCTTGGGCAACGTTGTTCCTTTTGTATCTGAAATGCCGAAGGTACAGAATACGGAAGGTAAAGAAGTGGCTCCGGACTCCAATGGACCGGAATCTCTTTATTTCTTCAAGACAAGTGTGGAACCGCATATCGGTGAAGTTTCCTATTTTAAAGTAATGAGCGGTAAAGTTCATGAGGGAGACGATTTGCTGAATGCCGACCGTGGTTCGAAGGAACGTATCGCGCAAATCTATGTGGTAGCCGGTGGTAACCGTGTCAAGGTGGAAGAATTGCAGGCCGGTGATATCGGTGCTGCCGTGAAACTGAAAGACGTGAAAACCGGTAATACGCTGAATGGTAAGGATTGCGACTACAAATTCAATTTTATCAAATATCCGAACTCTAAATATACCCGTGCCATTAAGCCGGTGAATGAAGCGGATGTGGAAAAGATGATGAGTATCCTGAACCGTATGCGTGAAGAAGATCCTACATGGGTGATTGAGCAATCAAAAGAACTGAAACAGACTTTGGTACACGGTCAGGGAGAATTCCATCTTCGTACCTTGAAATGGCGTTTGGAAAACAACGAAAAACTTCAGGTAAAATATGAAGAGCCGAAGATTCCGTATCGTGAAACGATTACAAAGGCTGCCCGTGCCGACTATCGTCATAAGAAACAGTCCGGTGGTGCCGGTCAGTTTGGTGAAGTTCACCTGATCGTAGAACCTTATAAAGAAGGTATGCCTATACCTGAAACGTATAAGTTCAACGGACAGGAATTTAAGATTACCGTGAGAGGTACGGAAGAGATACCATTGGAATGGGGTGGTAAACTGGTGTTTGTTAACAGTATCGTCGGTGGTTCTATCGATGCCCGCTTCTTGCCTGCTATTATGAAAGGTATTATGTCTCGTATGGAGCAAGGACCGTTGACGGGTTCGTATGCTCGTGACGTGCGCGTTATTGTTTACGATGGTAAGATGCACCCGGTAGATTCGAATGAAATCTCCTTTATGCTTGCCGGACGTAATGCCTTTAGTGAAGCCTTCAAGAATGCCGGTCCGAAAATTCTGGAACCGATTTATGATGTAGAAGTGTTTGTTCCGTCTGATAGGATGGGAGATGTGATGGGGGACCTGCAGGGACGTCGTGCCATGATTATGGGTATGAGCAGCGAAAAAGGTTTTGAGAAACTGGTTGCGAAAGTGCCTTTGAAAGAAATGTCGTCTTATTCTACGGCTCTTAGCTCGCTGACCGGCGGACGTGCTTCGTTTATCATGAAGTTCTCTAGTTATGAGCTTGTTCCGACGGATGTTCAGGATAAGTTGATTAAGGATTTTGAAGCTAAGCAGACAGAAGAATAACGTGTAATTCTCTTAATACTGTTAAAACCGTCATCTTTTTTAAGTAAAAGGTGGCGGTTTTTGTTTAACTATGATTAATAAAGATGGAAAAACGCAAGGAAAAGATTTAATTTTTTATTAAATTTGCAAACCAAAGTAGGGGTTTTATTGTTGTAGTAATCAAAATACAACCTAAATGGCTCTATACGGTTAATTTCCGGGAAGTTCCGGTTAAATCAAGTTAATGCATTAGGAGTGTTAATTAGGGAGTGTTAATTTTGTTGCTATGAAGAAGTCAACAATTTGGATATTAGGTATTGTAATGGGGCTTTCATTCCTCAGTTTACTGTATTTACAGGTCAGTTATATTGAGGAAATGATGAAAACCCGGAAGGAACAGTTTGATATGGCTGTGCGCAATAGTCTGGATCAGGTTTCTAAGGATGTGGAATATGCGGAAACGCAACGTTGGTTGATTGAGGATATTTCTGAAGCGGAAAGAAAAGCGTTGATTGAGAACAATCCTTCGCTGCAACAGAATAATATGGTTCAGCAGACGCAACGTTTTACGATGAAGTCTAAAGATGGAAAGGTTTATACGGATTTTGAATTGAAGGTGATGACTACCAAACCATCCGAACTTCCGAAAGCTATGATCTCTCCTTATAGAGGATCAAAAACGATTCCGGAGACTTCGCGTTCACTGATTGAGGCTATCAAGAACCGATATATGTATCAACGTGAGCTACTTAATGAAGTGGTCTGGCAGATGATTTATCGGGCAAGTGACAAGTCGATCGGAGATAGAGTACGGTTTGGTGATTTAAACGGTTACTTGAAATCGAATCTGTATAATAATAATATAGACCTGCCTTTTCACTTTACGGTGATTGACAAGGATGGAAAGGAAGTCTATCGTTGTGCGGATTATGATCCGAAGGGAAATGATGAAGTGTACCAGCAGGCCTTGTTTAAAAATGATCCGCCTGCGAAGATGAGTGTACTGAATGTACATTTTCCGGGAAGAAGAGACTATCTTTTTGATTCGATCAGTTTCATGATTCCGTCGTTGATATTTACAATGGTGTTGTTGGTGACATTCATTTTTACGATTTATATCGTGTTCCGTCAGAAGAAATTGACGGAGATGAAGAATGACTTTATCAATAATATGACGCATGAGTTTAAGACTCCGATCTCCACCATTTCGCTGGCGGCGCAGATGTTGAAAGATCCGGCGGTCGGAAAATCTCCGCAGATGTTCCAGCATATATCGGGGGTTATAAATGATGAAACCAAACGCCTGCGTTTTCAAGTGGAAAAGGTGCTCCAAATGTCGATGTTCGACCGGCAGAAGGCGACTTTGAAGATGAAGGAAATCGATGCGAACGAATTGATAACGGGAGTTGTCAATACCTTTGCCTTGAAAGTGGAACGGTATAATGGAAAGATAACATCGAACCTTGAGGCGACCGATCCTGTTATATTTGCAGACGAGATGCATATTACGAATGTCATCTTTAATCTGATGGATAATGCGGTGAAGTATAAAAAGCCGGACGAGGATTTGGAATTGAACGTGAGAACATGGAATGAATCGGGTAAACTGATGATTTCGATACAGGATAATGGTATCGGTATCAAGAAGGAAAACCTGAAAAAGATATTTGAAAAGTTCTATCGTGTGCATACGGGTAATCTGCACGATGTGAAGGGCTTTGGACTGGGATTGGCTTATGTGAAGAAAATTATTGTCGATCATAAAGGAACCATCCGAGCTGAAAGTGACCTGAATGTAGGAACTAAATTTATTATTGCATTACCTTTATTAAAAAATAATTGATATGGACGAGAAACTGCGTATTTTATTATGCGAGGATGACGAAAATCTTGGCATGCTTTTAAGAGAATATTTACAGGCAAAAGGTTATTCTGCTGAGTTATATCCTGATGGAGACGCTGGTTATAAGGCTTTCTTGAAGAATAAATATGACTTGTGCGTGTTTGACGTAATGATGCCTAAGAAAGATGGCTTCACATTGGCACAGGATGTCCGTGCAGCGAACGCCGAGATTCCTATTATTTTTTTGACAGCAAAAACGCTGAAGGAAGATATTCTGGAAGGATTTAAGATTGGTGCGGATGATTATATCACCAAACCGTTTAGTATGGAAGAACTGACATTCAGAATTGAAGCGATCTTGAGACGTGTTCGCGGAAAGAAGAACAAAGAAAGTAATATCTATAAGATTGGTAAGTTTACTTTTGATACTCAGAAGCAGATTCTGGCAACGGAGGGTAAGCAGACTAAGTTGACTACAAAAGAATCTGAGTTACTCGGTTTACTTTGCGCACATGCAAATGAAATCTTACAGCGTGACTTTGCTTTGAAGACTATCTGGATTGATGATAATTATTTCAATGCCCGCAGTATGGATGTGTATATTACGAAACTGCGTAAACATTTGAAAGAAGATGATTCTATCGAGATTATCAATATTCACGGAAAAGGCTACAAGCTGATTACGCCGGAAGTTGAATCTTAATGCGATTTACTTCTTGATAACTGAAATAAAAAATCCCGGAAACATTCGTTTCCGGGATTTTTTATTGATTTCTGTGAGATTAATCAGCGATCTTCTTATTGATAACAATATAAGAAATGAGTCCCAGTACTACTAATACTACCGAGCTGCCCAATATGGCATTGTTGTTTACATTGCCTGTAAAGGAACAAGCCAGCAAGATGACTACTCCGACCAAGATTAAAATCAATCCCAAGTTCTTTAATAAGCCTTTCATGTGTGTGTATTTTAATAGATTATTATATTCCAGTCACAAATTAAAGCATAATTCTTTAACGAGCGAAATTATTTAAATAAAAAATCCATTATAAAGATAGGATTTAGTGGATTTTATGATTTAAACGGTTGTTTCTCTGTTTAATCTTTCGTGTTGAAGAATACCTTTTTCAATACTTCCTGTCCGATACTCAATTCGTCGAGAGTAATGCCGTGAAGCGCCTCTTTCAAGGTCTGTCCGGCAATAATGCGCGCTTTTTCTTCCAGTTCTTTGCCGTCTTTGGTCAGATGAATCAGATTTGTGCGGCGGTCTCTCTTGTCCGAGATACGGACAACAAGGTGCTGCCGTTCCATATTATCTATCAAACGGGTCATACTGGGTTTGTCTTTAAAAGTTGCATTGCACAACTCTTGTTGTGTAACACCGTCTTTTTCCCATAGGAAAATGAGTACCGTCCATTGCTCCGGGCTGATTTCTAAACCGTTCTGGCGGAAGTTACGGTATAGTTTCCGGTTAATTGCCGCAGAAACTTTACCATTTAATATGGCAAATATAAGCCGGATGTCGAAGTTAAATTGCTCTATCATGAAATTATTGTTTAAACAACTTTGCAAAGTTAGTTACTTCCGGGATAAATCCTATCTTCTTGATACAAAAAAAGATTAAATGTTTGCAGTTCAAAATAAATTGCCTAACTTTGCACCCGCATTTTTAAATCAAATAATTTATTTATTTAATTAAACGAAGTATGAATCAATACGAAACCGTTTTCATTTTAACTCCCGTTTTATCTGATGTTCAGATGAAGGAAGCGGTAGAGAAATTCAAAGGTATTCTTCAAGCTGAAGGTGCTGAGATTATCAATGAAGAAAACTGGGGACTGAAGAAATTGGCTTATCCAATTCAGAAGAAGTCTACAGGTTTCTATCAGCTGATTGAGTTCAATGCAGATCCTACTGTAATTGACAAGTTGGAAGTAAACTTCCGTCGTGATGAACGCGTTATCCGTTTCTTGACTTTCAAGATGGATAAGTATGCTGCTGAATATGCTGCAAAAAGAAGAAGTGTTAAATCAAACAAAAAGGAGGATTAATCATGGCACAACAAGTTCAATCAGAAATCAGATACTTAACTCCGCCGTCAGTAGACGTTAAGAAGAAAAAATATTGCCGTTTCAAAAAAAGCGGTATTAAGTACATCGACTACAAAGATCCTGAATTCTTGAAGAAATTCTTGAATGAACAAGGTAAAATCCTTCCGCGTCGTATCACGGGTACTTCTTTGAAGTTCCAACGTCGTATCGCGCAGGCTGTGAAGAGAGCTCGTCACTTGGCATTGCTGCCTTATGTAACTGACATGATGAAATAAGAAGGAGGAAAAGTATGGAAATTATATTGAAAGAAGACGTAGTAAACTTGGGTTATAAGAACGATATCGTAAACGTGAAATCCGGATACGGTCGTAATTATCTGATCCCGACTGGAAAAGCTGTCATCGCTTCTCCTTCTGCAAAGAAAATGTTAGCTGAAGAACTGAAACAGCGCGCTCACAAACTTGAGAAAATCAAGAAAGATGCTGAAGCTATGGCTGCTAAGTTGGAAGGTGTTTCTTTGACTATCGCAACTAAAGTTAGCTCAACCGGTACTATCTTCGGTTCTGTTGGTAATATCCAGATTGCTGAAGCATTGTCTAAACTGGGTCATGAAGTTGACAGAAAGATCATCGTTGTAAAAGACGCTGTGAAAGAAGTTGGTAGTTACAAGGCTATCGTTAAGCTTCACAAGGAAGTTTCGGTAGAAATTCCTTTCGAAGTAGTTGCTGAATAAATAATAGCTATTACATTATAGTGAAGGCGGTTTATCCATTCAAGATAAACCGCCTTTATTCTTTGTTGTAATCCGAAATCATTTAATATAAGAACATAAAAAAAAGTCTGTGCATACTTTCGCATGTCAGACTTTCAATTCTCTCTAACTTGTAACTGAATTATTCGGCTACTACAGTTTCAGTTGCTTCTACTGCTACACTATCAACAGTTGTTGTGTCAGCTGCTGCTTCAGCTGCTGCTGCTTCTACCGCTGCGATTGAGTCAGCGATACGGATAGAATCTGCTGTTGCTTTTGCTGCGTCAGCTGCTTTGTTACCACAAGATGCGAATGATACTGCTACGATAGCTACTGCCATCAAAACTAATTTTTTCATTTTCTTTGCTTTTTAAAAACGTAATACAATCAATTGCTTTATTAAAACGCTGCAAAGGTATGTACTTTTTCGATATGTTGTTCTCGAAAAGCCAACTTTTTTTATATATTTTTTTGTAACTGCCCGCTTTCCCTTTCTTTCCCTATGTTTTAGAACATGTTAATCGACAGCTATACTGTTATATAGGTATCTTTTAATGCTCCTTTTCGGTGTTTTTTCAAATTCAGTAGGGTAGAGTTGTATCTTGCTGATCTTTTCGTAAGCGGCTACATTGTTGTTCAAGTTCTTAAGGTTCTCATCCATGATGGTTTTCAGATTATCCGGATTGTTCAGTCCGAGAGAATCCAATGCTTCATAGTCAGCATAGACGAGTGCTACCAATTTCTTGTTACGTTCGATAACGATACTTTCCAAAATAAAAGGAAGGTTATTTAGTTTCGTTTCCAGCTCTTCCGGGAAAATGTTCTGCCCACTTGAACTTAAAATCATTGTTTTAAGTCGTCCGCGAATGAAAATGTTACCGTTGGCATCCATTGTTCCGAGATCACCGGTACGTAACCAGCTGTCTTCAGTGAATACTTCCTGTGTTGCTTCCGGATTCTTGTAGTATCCTGTCATTGTATTTTCTCCGCGTACCTGTATTTCCCCTATTTCGGCTTCCGGGTTTTCTTTGTAGATACGAGCTTCCATAATGTCCAGAATCTTTCCTGAGGAACCTAGTATAAATTCATTCCAAGGTGCATAGCTGATAAGAGGTCCACACTCGGTCATTCCATAACCAATGGTAAAGGGGAACTTAATCTTATAGAAGAACTCTTCCACCTCTTTATCCATAGCTGCTCCACCGATAATGATTTCCTTGAACCGCCCGCCCAATGCGTCAATTAGTCTTTTGCGGATTTGATTGTAAATTTGATTATCGAGCAGAGGAATATTCAGTGCCCATTTCATTCCTTTTTTATTGATAAGAGGCTGAATAATATTTTTATATATCTTTTCGATGACTAGGGGAACAGTGATAATCAGATTAGGTTTCACTTCCTCAAAAGCCTTCATGATAATTTTGGGAGAAGGAGTTTTTCCGAGTAAGGTGACATGAGTACCGACTGCTGTTGCTGTCAGAAAGTCGAATGCGCAACCATACGCATGAGCAAGCGGAAGAAATGAGAGCACTTTATCTCCTTTTTTAAGTAACTCAGTCCGGATACCGAAAGTGACATTTCCGGCAAGGTTATTGCCTGTCAGCATTACGCCTTTGCTGAATCCGGTAGTACCTGAGGTGTAATTCAGCAACATAATCTTGTCATTAGAGAGGGTGGTGTACTGAATATCCTCGCGGGTAAATCCCTTAGGATAAGCAGAATGCATCTCTTTGTCGAGGTTCTTTAGGAATTTTTGTATAGTTTCTCCGTCGCGCTGATACAGACAACGAAAATCGGTCAATGAGAACACTCCCCGCAACCCCATAAGTTTTTCCTCTTCCAAATTTTCCCAGATATTGTCACTGGTAAACAGAAAGACAGATTCGGAATGATTGACGATATGATGAACGTCATTAGGCGTAAAATCTTGCAGGATAGGGACAATAATTGCTCCATAAGTGATTGTAGCCATATAAGCAATGCACCAATGAGCGTTATTTTTGCCGATAACTGAAATCTTATCTCCTCTGCGAAGGCTACAATGTTTGAATAACAGATGTAAACGGGCGATTTTTTCAGCTACCTCACCGTATGTATATTGGGTATTTTCTCCATAATCAGTATAACAAGGCAGATCCCAATTCTCACGAAAACTATTTTCGTATAGTTTAATGAAATTCTCTTTAATCATTGCACGTTTTTTAGTGAATTGTGCAAAAATAGGAATAAACTTTCGTATCCAAAAGTGTTTTACTAATAATAATGTGTAACTTTGCAAAGTTAATGTGTTTATAACAGCTTATGATAGATACCACTGTGTTTCAAGATAAGACAGCCGTTTATTATACATTGGGCTGCAAATTAAATTTTTCAGAGACTTCAACTATCGGTAAAATTCTGCGTGAGGCGGGAGTTCGTACTGCACGCAAGGGAGAGAAAGCGGATATCTGTGTGGTAAATACTTGTTCGGTGACGGAAATGGCGGACAAAAAATGTCGGCAGGCTATTCATCGATTGGTGAAACAACATCCCGGTGCTTTTGTGGTAGTGACTGGGTGCTATGCCCAATTGAAGCCTGGTGATGTGGCAAAAATTGATGGAGTAGATGTTGTATTGGGGGCGGAGCAGAAAGGTGAACTGCTGCAGTATCTGGGAAATTTGCAGAAACATGAAAAAGGAGAGGCTATAACTACTGCAACGAAAGATATTCGTTCGTTTTCTCCTTCGTGTTCACGGGGAGACCGTACTCGTTTTTTTCTGAAAGTACAGGATGGCTGCGATTACTTCTGTTCATATTGTACTATTCCGTTTGCAAGGGGGAGGAGTCGTAACGGAACTATTGCTTCTATGGTCGAACAGGCTCGGCAAGCTGCAGCGGAAGGTGGTAAAGAGATAGTCTTGACTGGGGTGAATATCGGTGATTTTGGTAAGACGACGGGAGAGACTTTCTTTGATTTGGTGCAAGCGTTGGATCAGATAGAAGGAATCGAGCGTTATCGTATATCTTCCATTGAACCGAATCTGCTTACGGATGAAATTATTGAGTTTGTATCCCATTCCCGTAGTTTTATGCCACATTTCCATATTCCTTTGCAGTCTGGGTGTGATGAAGTTTTGAAATTGATGCGTCGTCGTTATGATACGGCTCTTTTTGCATCGAAGGTGAAGAAAATCAAAGAGGTTATGCCGGATGCTTTCATTGGCGTGGATGTGATTGTGGGTACTCGTGGCGAGACTGCGGAGTTTTTTGAGCAAGCTTATCGGTTTATTTCCGGATTGGACGTGACCCAATTGCACGTGTTCAGTTATTCCGAGCGTCCCGGAACGCAAGCCTTGAAAATAGATTATGTGGTGTCTCCGGAAGAAAAGCATCAACGCAGTCAACGGCTGTTGGCACTTTCGGATGAGAAAACACAGGCTTTTTATGCGCGCCATATCGGACAGACGATGTCGGTGTTGTTGGAAAAGTCGAAGGGGAATACTCCGATGCACGGATTTACGAAGAATTATATTCGTGTAGAAGTGGGAAGTGATAACTCATTGGATAATCAAGTGGTCAACGTGCGTTTGGGAGATTTTAATGGGGACAAGACAGCGCTTAAAGGCACAATTCTGATATAAGTATGAAATCTAAACTTATCTATTGGCTGGTATATGGTGGAATGTGGCTGTTTTCAGCTCTTCCGTTCCGGGTATTGTATGTGCTTTCGGATTTCAATTATCTGTTGATGTATCATGTGGGGAGATATCGCCGGAAGGTAGTTCGGGAAAATCTGGAAAAGTCGTTTCCGGAGAAGACTGAGGCGGAAAGATTACAGATAGAACGTAAATTTTATCGTTATCTTTCGGATTATATGCTAGAGGACCTGAAACTGTTGCATATGTCCGCTGAAGATCTTTGCCAAAGGATGATTTATAAGAATACAGAACAATATTTGGAATTGACGGAAAAGTATGGAGGTATTATTGTGATGATTCCCCATTATGCCAACTATGAATGGCTGATTGGAATGGGATCGGTCATGAAGCCTGGCGATGTACCTGTACAAGTTTACAAACCATTGAAGGATAAATATCTGAATGAACTGTTTAAGCAGATTCGTTCCCGTTTCGGTGGATATAATATTCCTAAACATTCTACTGCACGTGAAATTATCAAATTGAAGCGTGAAGGAAAAAATATGGTAGTAGGTCTGATTACAGACCAATGGCCTAGTGGTGATCGGTATTGGACTACTTTTATGGGGCAGGAGACTGCTTTCTTGAATGGAGCTGAACGTATTGCAAAAATAATGAACTTCCCTGTCTTTTATTGTGAACTGACGAAGACACGTAGGGGATATTGTGAGGCTGAGTTTAAATTGATGACTGAAGCTCCCAAAGAGACAGTCGAAGGAGAAATTACGGATATGTTTGCCCATGAACTGGAACAGACCATTCGTAGAGAACCTGCTTATTGGTTGTGGTCGCATAAGCGCTGGAAATTTACGAAGAAGGAATGCGAACAAAAAGAACAGGAACTTATTAAGAGAAAAGATAAGAGATGAAAGTATCAGTCGTCATTCTGAATTGGAACGGATGTGATATGCTTCGTACTTTCCTTCCATCTGTTATTCAGTATTCGGAGGGGAAAGAAGTAGAAATCTGTGTGGCTGATAATGGGTCTACGGACGACTCGGTAACTATGATTCAGCAGGAGTTTCCATCCGTCCGAATGATTTTGCTCGAACAGAATCATGGCTTTGCGGACGGATATAATTTGGCTTTGCGACAAGTAGATGCAGAGTATGTCGTTCTTCTAAATTCGGATGTTGAAGTGACGGAACATTGGTTGAAACCGATGATTGCTTATCTTGATAAGCATCCCGAAGTGGCTGCTTGCCAACCGAAGATACGAAGTCAGCGCCAAAAGGAATTTTTTGAATATGCAGGAGCGGCAGGCGGATTTATAGATAAGTACGGTTATCCTTTTTGTCGGGGACGTATCATGGGAGCGGTCGAAAAAGATGAAGGGCAATACGATACGGTGATTCCAGTTTTTTGGGCAACAGGAGCTGCTTTGTTTATTCGTCGTATGGATTATCTGGATGTCGGAGGGCTGGATGGACGCTTTTTTGCACACATGGAAGAAATAGATCTGTGTTGGCGACTCCGTTCTCGAGGACGTGGAATTGTCTGCATTCCGCAAAGTGTAGTCTATCATGTTGGAGGAGCCACGCTTAAAAAAGAGAATCCTCGTAAGACTTTTCTTAATTTCCGTAATAATCTTGTCATGCTTTATAAGAATCTTCCGCAGGAGGAGTTAAATAAAGTGATGCGTATTCGGACTTGTTTGGATTATGTGGCGGCACTTACTTTCTTTCTGAAAGGGGATTGGGACAATGCTCGCGCAGTGATTCGCGCACGGGACGAATATAAACGGATTTGTCCGTCATTTTCTTCATTAAGAGAAGAGAACCTAAGAAAAAAAACTTTGAATTTAATACCTGAACAGATAAAAAGTAGTATCTTGTGGCAGTTTTACGCGAGAGGATGCAAACGATTCTCTCAATTGTCGGACTTAAAAGAATAACGAAATGGAAGCAAAGGTTAGAAGGGGCATCGGGCTGGTAGCACATGATGCGATGAAGAAAGATCTTATCGAGTGGGTGTTGTGGAATTCAGAATTGTTGATGGGAAATAAATTCTATTGTACAGGTACTACCGGGACACTAATACTGGAAGCATTGAAAGAAAAACATCCTGATGTAGAATGGGATTTTACAATACTGAAATCCGGTCCATTAGGCGGTGATCAGCAGATGGGATCACGTATTGTCGATGGGCAGATTGATTATCTTTTCTTTTTTACTGATCCTATGACTTTGCAACCTCATGATACAGATGTAAAAGCTTTGACTCGTTTGGCCGGTGTGGAAAATATCGTATTTTGCTGTAACCGTTCAACAGCGGATCATATTATTTCCAGCCCGTTGTTTATGGATCCTGACTACGAACGTATCCATCCTGACTATTCCAGTTATACAAAACGTTTCCAGAATAAGCCTGTGGTAACGGAAGCTGTGGAATCTGTGAATAGAAGGAAAAAGAAAAGATTATGAGCTACCAATAGAATTTTTACCATAATTTATTGTTACGTCTGTTATTCTTGATTGGTTCGGAATGGCAGACGTGCCCGTTTTTATTTTCTGCTACAATGGAGCTCTATTCCTGCCGATTCTATGTCTGCCCCCATCGGTGGGTTTCGTTTGGATAGAAACAGATCAATGTCTTCAATAGTAGCGAATTGTTTGAATAGTTTCTTCACAATTCGTTTCCCTACATGTTCTAGTAATTTGGATGAAATGTCCATTTCTGTTTTTATAACGTTATATACCTCAGCATAGTTTACGGTATCTGTCACTTCGTCTGTCTGCATCGCCTTGCTGATGTCAACACCTAGTTTTAGGTCGATAATATACTCATTACCAATCAAATTCTCTTGTGGGGCTACTCCATGGTAGGCGTAAAATCGAATCCCTTTCAAAAAGATATAGCTTTTATTTATTTTCATATACTATTTATTATTTAGTATGAATCTGTTTAATTTTTAACAAGTCCTTCTGTGCAACCATTTGCGGGATTACTTTCAGAAAGAGGGGGGTGAGTAGAATACATATACTTAATGTTATGAACAAAAGCATTGTTGCTTGTGCCCAACTATTATGAATGTAGCGTGCTATCAATGGCTCTAGAAAATGGAGTATGGGACCGTGTATGCTTAGGGTGATGATAGAGTACCTTCCTAGATAAGAAATAATCTTTACTCTTTTCATTTTTTTGCAAAGTAGCATAATCATAAATATTCCGGCGAATGCAGCGATGTATACTTGAAAGATACTCCCAGAGTAGTTGTTTGTTCTCATCCCCAATGTAGTAGCAGTAAAATGCATGACTAACAATGCCAACAAAACGAAAAGCGGAATTAACTTATCAAAACGGTGATGTGGAAATAAGAAGAAGTTATATCTACGAATCCAGAATCCTGCTACATAGAAAGGGAGAGCCGTCATGGCAACATCGAGATAGAGAGGGAGTGTTATTTGTGCTTTACCTAGATAAAATCCTGTACACCCGATCAATAAGGTAAGAGCAAACATGGCAGGCAGATATTTATTTCTTAGGAAATGGACTAGATAAAACAGGATATTACAGTTGAATAAGGCTACTAGAAACCAGATCGGCGGATTGAATTTGATAAGGTCATGTCCATGAAATACTATCAAAAGTTCTTTCCATGATACAGGTAAATGGAATACTCCCGGTGCTATTTTCCAAATGATGTATTTAAGGAGGAATGCACTTAGATAGAAGAAAAGAAAAGGGATAATCAACTTGTTTATTTTCCGAAGAATGAATCCTGATAAAGCTTCGTATGGTTTAAAGAAAACTCCTGATATAAAAAAATACAGTGGCATACGGAAACAGGATAACATAGAGCCCCTATCGAGTTGCTCGAAAGCTCCACCAATATGTGTCATGACTACGAGAATGATGCAGACTCCTTTAGTTAAGTCTACAAAATCAATACGTTTACTCGGGGTCTCTTTCATTCTTTTAATAATCTGTTTACACGGATTATACAGATTTAAAAAGGAATTTGTATAATCCGTGTTTAATATAGATAGAAGTCAAATTATTTCTCCGGGTTTCTTCCTGTGTATTGTATTAATTCACTTATCTTGCTATTCAGTTCTTTGGCTTTCATCAGTTGCTCTAATGTGATATGCATCCGATATCGCCAATAATTTCGTGGATTGGATGGAACGTTGATTCGTTCTTCTTCCACATTAGGATTTCTCCATTTTCCATCAACTGACAACCAATCTTGAAAAGACAGTATGCAGAGAATAGAATTACTGTTGAGGTGATTGCGTACAATCTCTTCACAAAGTTCCGGAGTTGCAATGGCAGGAGCTGTGCCATAATGCCCTAACATTGTATTGTAATAACGTTGGGTCTGTTGATAATCTTCTTCCCACCACCCACGTAGAGTAGACATATCATGAGTGGAAATGGTGCACACAGATCGGTATGGATATTCATTTAAATGTCCGAACTCATACGACGGCTCCTTTGGCATTCGTTGAATTTCCAAACTAAGAATACGTAACTCGTTCATTACGGAGGACACACAAGCGGGAATCATTCCTAAATCTTCGCCACATACCAACATACGGGTAGATTGTGTCAATTGAGGTAACTTTTTCATGGCCTGTTGGTACCAAAAGTCGTTGTGGCGATGATAATAATACTGGTTGTATAATTTGTTGAAAGCATTCTTGTCTTCTTCGCTCAACGAACGGAAAATGAAATCACGTTGCGCTCCGATACGGGGATGGTACTTTCCTTGTTCCTTATTGTCCGGAATAAACAGTACATTACTGATTAAAGAATATAATCCATCACGGACCCAGATACTGTTTTCGTCATTTTTACCGGCAAAGAATTGTTTGACTTCTTGTTGTGTCTCAAAGCCAGGTCTCATACGGTAAATACCGGATTTGTCCACTAACTGGAGAAAATCTTGTTTTACGAGATTGACATAAGGTCCAAACACCTGTCCGAGAAATGATTCATGAATGAATGGAGACAGGTATTCTTCTCGGAATGTGAAACCATAATTTTCTATCTCTTCTCTACTCATCGGTAGGGAGGGAACGAATTGTCCTAACAATCCATGTACGGCATTCATCGGTATTTCCCAAATACGGAAGAAACCGAGAATATGGTCAATTCGGTAAGCATCGAAATATTCGGCCATTTTCTGGAATCTTTTCATCCACCAGCGATATCCGTCCTTTTCCATTACATCCCAATTGTAAGTAGGGAATCCCCAATTTTGTCCGTTGACCGAGAAGTCGTCGGGAGGAGCGCCTGCTTGTCCGTTGAGATTGAAGTAATGAGGTTCTGTCCAGGCTTCCACACTGTTGCGGCTAATGCCAATAGGTATGTCTCCCTTTAGTACGACCCCATTTTCACGAGCATATTTTGTCGCAGCCAATAATTGCAGATGCAGATGATATTGAATATAGTAGTATAATGCGATGTGGGGATAATCTACCGTTTCCGGTTGACACATCTTTTCTATCTCCTGTGCATCGTATACAGAATGTCTCGGCCATTCACGGAAGTCGGAGGTCCGGTAAGCATCACGCAGATAGCTGAAGACTGCGTAAGGTCGCAACCATTCTTTGTTAGTTTCGAAGAACTCCTTGAATTTCTCGGAAGCCAATACTTTTTCCCCTTCTTGCTGGAATATCAGATGGAAGAATTCCCATTTAGCCCGGTTTACAGCCTCATAATCAATAGTTGTAAGATTATTCAGTTCTTGTTGTTTCTGATTGAACCTAGAGGCTGCTTCTTTGTCTTTCAGTGTTCCCATTTGCTTTATATCCGCATACATCGGATGAAAAGCATAGATGGAAATACTGTTGTAGGGATAAGAGTCCGTCCATGTATGGGTCATGGTCGTGTCATTAATCGGTAGAATTTGGATGACCTTCTGATGTGTGTTTACCGCCCAATCGATCATGAGTTTCAGATCACCGAAATCACCTACTCCAAAACTTTTTTCTGATTTCAGAGAAAATACGGGGATGGCAATTCCTGCACCTTTCCATATTGGAATATCAAAATAGACATATCGGTCGGAAATCACGAGTGTCTCGTTCGTCTTTATTTCCGGGTCTGCCAGATAACGATTAGGGTTTTTCTCCCAGCAATCAATTTTTCTTTCCTGTTTATGGCAAAGGATAAATTTATATTCCAAAGGATATTTGAGCTTGCTTGCATCTAGCTCCACCTGCCATTCGGGGAAATTGGAGTCACTCATTAAAACGGCTTTTTCCGGATCCCAGTTACCTAGTGCTTTCTGATTGCCGCAAATGGCCAGACAATAATCTTTGTTGATGCGCGGGGCATAAGCTTTTATTATTAGCCCTTTCTTATACCCTTGCGGAATGTCTACCCTTTCGGGATGTGATAATAATGCTTCTGTAAAGGCAGAACTGTAAAGGTATAGTTGCTCCGGGATATTTTTCCAGCAATCATTGATTCTATACTTTTTTCTAGGAGTACCGGATAGAAAAAGGCATCGTGGAAAATTGTTCCATTCTTTGCGGATGACGATTCCGTTTTGTTCTATCTGGTAGCTATAATGGATAGTCAATCCTTCTTGAGGAACTTCCAGTTCCACTTCTGCCGTCCAATATATACCGTCTGTAGTGTACATTGGGGTGGATTCCGTCGATAAGCCTGCAAGCTTGACTTCCTCCCCCCAATTGGTACGGTATTCGATATTAAATGATAAGATCATATATTATAGAATGTTTATCCACATCTGGAAGCCCCGCAAGTGGTACAAATCAGACATCCTTCCTGATAAACGAGAGTTTCATTGCCACAGTTCGGACATTTCTTGCCTTTTGCTTCGGTTCCATCCTGGATGTATTTCTTCAGAGCGCGTTCTACACCGTTTTTCCAAGTATTGATATTTTCACTGTTCAGTTGCAAAGAACCTACCAGTTTAATAACTTGTTCTATTGGCATTCGGTAACGGAGTACTCCGGAAATCAATTTGGCGTAGTTCCAATATTCTTTATTGAACTTCTCAGACAATCCTTCAATAGTCGTCTTATATCCGCGCTTGTTTTCAAATTGGAAGTCGTAACGCTTCGTTCCGTCTTCATCTATATTTTTGATGATACGTCCGCTAGTCACGCTCTTAGGTAATAAAATACCTTCATCGTCATCTTGCAGACCGGTGAAGATTTCATAAGGATGTCCATCTAGCAGGCCAACGAAAGCCACCCATTTTTCTTTGTTATTCTGGAAACGTACAACATCTGCTTCTAATATTCGTGGACGCACTTCTACGACCGTAGGCGGTTTGCAAGGAGGAAGTTCCTCTTTCTTGTTTTTGTCAGATTTGGTTGAGATAAGTACACCGGAACGGGAGCCGTCACGGTATACGGTACAACCTTTACAACCGGATTTCCATGCTTCCACATATAAACGGTTTACCAGATCCTCGTCTACGTCATTCGGCAGATTAATAGTTACGCTGATGGAATGGTCTACCCATTTTTGGATTCTTCCCTGCATCTTTACTTTCATCAACCAGTCGACATCGTTGGAAGTAGCTTTATAATAAGGAGACTTGGCTACTAATTTGTCAATCTCTTCCTGAGAATAACGTTTGGACGGATCGTATCCATTGGCTTCCATCCATGTGACAAACTTGTGATGGAATACAATATACTCTTCGAATGCATCTCCTGTTTCATCAACAAAGTCGACATGAACATTGGTGTCATTCGGATTCACTTTTCTTCTACGTTTGTAAACTGGCAAGAATACCGGTTCAATGCCAGAAGTTGTCTGAGTCATCAGGCTGGTTGTTCCGGTGGGAGCGATAGTCAGGCAGGCAATGTTGCGTCGTCCGTATTTCTTCATTTCTTCATATAGCTCAGGGTCGGCTTCTGCCAAACGTTGGATGAACGGATTGTTCTGCTCGCGTTTGTTATCATATATTTCGAAAGCACCACGCTCCTTCGCCATTTCTACAGAAGAACGATAAGCGCCAAGAGCTACTGTCTTATGTACTTTTTCTGAGAATTCGGTAGCCTCTTCTGTTCCGTAGCGTAATCCTAATGCTGCGAGCATATCACCTTCTGCAGTGATACCTACACCTGTACGTCGTCCTTGTCCGCTTTTCTTATATATCTTTTCCCAGAGTACACGTTCTGCCCGCTTCACTTCGTCGTTTTCCGGATCCTCATCAATCTTGTGCATGATGCGTTCGATTTTCTCCAGTTCGAGGTCGATGATGTCATCCATGATACGTTGAGCTAATGCCACATGTTTCTTAAACAGATCAAAATCGAAATAAGCATTCGGTTTAAACGGATTTACTACATATGAATACAAATTGATTGCCAAGAGACGGCATGAGTCGTAAGGACATAGAGGTATCTCGCCACATGGATTCGTGGAAACGGTCCGGTAACCTAAATCTGCGTAACAATCCGGTACGGATTCGCGAATTATTGTATCCCAGAACAGAACACCCGGTTCTGCTGATTTCCATGCATTGTGAACGATCTTCTTCCATAAAGTAGAAGCATCTATTTCTTTTGTAAATGTAGGGTCGGAAGAATCAATAGGATATTGTTGTAAGTATGGCTTTCCGTCAACAGCAGCCTGCATGAAAGCATCGTCTAATTTCACGGAAACATTTGCTCCGGTTACTTTTCCTTCTGTCATTTTTGCATCGATGAAAGCTTCTGAGTCCGGATGTTTGATAGATACACTTAGCATGAGTGCTCCGCGACGTCCATCTTGAGCTACTTCACGGGTCGAATTGGAATAACGTTCCATGAATGGCACAAGACCTGTTGAAGTTAATGCTGAATTTTTAACGGGAGAACCTTTCGGACGGATATGGGATAGGTCATGGCCCACTCCTCCACGTCTTTTCATCAGTTGTACTTGCTCTTCGTCAATTTTAATGATAGCACCATAAGAGTCGGCAGCACCATCTACACCGATAACAAAACAATTGGATAGGGAAGCAACTTGATAGTCGTTACCGATTCCAGTCATCGGGCTACCTTGTGGAACAATGTATTTGAAGTGATCCAATAGATCGTACAGCTCTTTTGCTGTTAAAGCATTCGGATACTTCGATTCGATGCGTGCCACTTCATTGGCAATTCTCCAATGCATATCTTCCGGAGACTTTTCATAAATGTTTCCGAAAGAATCTTTTACTGCATATTTGTTTACCCAAACTCTTGCAGCAAGTTCGTCACCTTGAAAATATCGTAAAGATTCTTCGTAGGCTTCGTCATAAGAATAAATTTGTTTTTCCACGATGCAATGTGCGTTAAATCTGATTTTTAAATAAGTAATGTGTAGAAGTTTACTTATCGTTAACAAATGTGGATGCAAATCTAAGAATGTTTTTTCATCTATCAAAATAAAAATGAAATAATTTATTGACAGACTATAAGTTTTCTATTTATTAATGATAAGTGTTTGATAAACAATGGAATCTGCTTTTTGTTTAAAGGTTAAAGTTTTCCAAAAAGAAAACTATTCTGTTCTGTAGATATAGCAAAATAGATTTTTCTTTTTGTATCTTTGCAATAAAAAAGAAATGTTTGAAACCGTAAAGAACAGAAGGACTATCAGGAAATATCTATCGAAGGATATTACTCCTGATTTGTTAAATGATTTGCTTGAAACTTCATTCCGAGCTTCTACGATGGGAGGTATGCAGCTTTATAGTGTGGTTGTGACTCGTGACGCTGAAATGAAAGAGAAGCTTTCACCAGCTCATTTTAATCAGCCTATGGTGAAAAGTGCCCCTGTTGTACTTACTTTTTGTGCTGATTTTCGTCGCTTTTCAAAATGGTGTGAGCAAAGAAAAGCTGTACCTGGCTATGACAATTTAATGTCTTTTATGAATGCGTCTATGGACACTCTGCTTGTCGCACAGACTTTTTGTACGTTGGCAGAGGAGGTAGGGCTCGGAATTTGCTATTTGGGGACCACTACTTATAATCCTCAAATGATTATCGATGCACTCCGGTTGCCTGAATTGGTGTTTCCTTTGACGACAATTACAGTCGGTTACCCGGATGGAATTCCTGCACAGGTTGATCGCTTGCCTTTGGAAGCTGCTGTGCACGAGGAAATGTATCATGATTATACACCGGAAGAAATAGACAAACTCTATGCTTATAAAGAATCATTGCCTGAAAGCAAACAATTTATAGAGGAGAATAAGAAAGAAACTCTAGCCCAGGTCTTTACAGATGTTCGTTATACGAAGAAAGATAATGAGTTTATGTCTGAAAATCTATTAAAGGTGCTTCGTCGGCAGGGATTTTTGAAATAATAGTGAACTGAAATAATGGTTAGTGATTAGTGAATAGGTTTGTGAAGCATGAATCATGAGCCTAATCACTAGTCATTAATTCCTTTTCTTTTTAGTAACGCTTCAATTTCCTGCACTTCTGCGTTAAAACTCTTATCTACTTCCAGTTGTCCTTTCACGGTTTTGCAAGCGTGAAGTACGGTTGCGTGGTCTTTGTTGCCAATGAATTTACCGATCTTAGAAGTTGAAAAGTCTGTGTGATTTTTAGCTAGATACATGGCAATCTGACGCGCTTGCACCACTTCTCTCTTTCTGGATTTAGTATGTATAGCTGCAGGCTCCAAGTCGAAATGTTTACATACTACCTTAAGGATATCATCTATGGTGACGGCTTTCGTTTCATTGTGAACAACGCCGTGCACGATATGTTGAGCCAAATCCATATCTATTTCCTTATTGAAAATAGTAGAACGTGCCATGATAGCAATAACGATACCTTCCAAGTCACGTACGCTTTCATTCACATTTTCGGCAATATAATCGATTACCTCCTCTGGAAATTGGAGTCCATCGCGGTGTATTTTATTGCGCAGAATATTTTTGCGAAGTTCTACGGTCGGTTTTTCCAATTCAGCTACCATACCCCATTTGAAACGGGTAAGCAAACGTTCTTCAATACCTTGCAACAATACAGGAGCACGGTCGGAAGTTAATATAAGCTGTTTGCCGTTCTGATGTAGATGATTGAAGATATGGAAGAAATTGTTTTGTGTTTTGGTAACACCGGCAAATTCCTGAATATCATCAATGATTAAAACATCGATGGTCTGATAGAAATTAATGAAGTCGTTGGTTGTGTTGTTACGTACAGAGTCTGTATATTGCACTTGGAATAAATGTGCCGATACGTACAAGACTCTTTTTTCTGGATAAATCTCTTTGATTTTCGTACCGATGGCATTAGCCAGATGTGTTTTTCCCACTCCAGAAGCTCCATAAAGGAATAATGGGTTAAAAGCAGTTCCTCCAGGTTTTAGCGCTACGGCTTCGGCTACACTTCTTGAAAGTTTGTTACTGTATCCTTCAATGAAGTTTTCGAAATTATAATTAGGATTCAAATGCGGATCTAAATCTTGAACAGCAGGAGCCTGCAAGAAATTAGGAGCTTTGTTTCCATCAAATATGTTTTTAGGAGTTACAGCCGTAGAACGATTGCTTGCTTCGAGATTCACGGTTTGGTTTGGAATCGAAGTTTTGTCTACCATGACGTTGTACATCAACTTGGTTCCTTCGCCAATGACCTTATACAAAGTCTTGCGTATTAAATCTACAAATCTTTCCTCCAGAATCTCATAGAAAAACTGGCTGGGAATCTGTAAATACAAAGTCTTGTCCTCATATTTTAATGGAACAATAGGGGCAAACCAAGTGTTGTATGTCGTATCGGGAACATTGTCTTTTATGATATCAAGACAGCGGTTCCAAAGTACGACATGATTTGATTCTATCATAGTAACTTTTAATACATTTATTAATTAAGCAAAACTTCTACGTTTGCAAAATTGGGAATCTTATTCGGAAAAAACAAATCTATTTTTTCTTGTTTTTTTCAAGTGAATAATAACATGTTTACTTTCAATGACTTATGTGTTTATGTCTTTGTACTATCACTAATCCCGCTTTTGCTATTTTGTAAGTGTCTGTTATATAGAATATTATATATAAAAGCTCTGTTTTTCTTCTCTCATTCTCATGTTTGTATAGGAATCTTATTTCGGTTTATAGATAGACATTTGAGATGCAAAAAACTTGCTTTTTATAGCAATTCGTTATTTAGATAAAATCTATATAACGGGATTTTATTACTTGTCTTTCTTTCCGAATAAGGAGAAGTGAACGTAGCGCTTCGGGTGCTCTTTCAAGTCTTTCAATAAGCCTGCTGCATTTTCAGTTGTAGCATTTAGATTATTGTATAAAGTCGGGTCGTTGAAGAGTAATCCGAGTGTGTTATCTTTGCTATTCAATTTTTCTGTAAGCATCTTTACATTGGATAATGTTTCGTCTATTTTCTTGAAAGTAGCTGCATAGTCAACTTCTTTAAGATTACCGCTGATGGTTACGAAGTTGTCTCCAATTGTATTCAGTTTGCTGGTAAGCTGTGGAATATCATTGCTCATGAGACCTTTAACCTGAGAACTGACTACGGCCAAGTTGGCAGTGGTCTTTTCTATTGAATGTAGGGTGGCAGGAATACTCTTGTCACCTAAAATTGTATTCAGAGAAATAAGGATAGAATCCAGTTTAGGTAACATTTCCTGTACTTGTGGCATTAACTTTGCCACACTTTCCATCATTCCATTATTCAGTGTACCGGGAATAGTATCTCCTACGGCATATTTTTCGCGGGGATTGTTTGCCAAAAGAATATTCATGCGTACTCCTCCCATCAGTTCGGATACCAGTTCGGCGCTACTTCCTTTAGGAATTCGTAGTTCGGTGTCCAGTTCTACTTCTACAACCACATTTCCGGGATTAGTATAATCATAAAATATATCGCGTACAATACCTACACGAACACCGTCTGCGAATACTGGGCTCGACTTAGTCAGTCCGTTAACATTCTGAAATTTAGCATAGAAATAGCTGGAAGGTTGAAACATATGTATTCCTTTCAGCCAGTTAATCCCATAAACAAGTACACACAGTGCAATGATACCTGCGATACCTATTCTGACTTCTTTTGTAATATACTTCATTTTATCTTTTATTTATTTCTTCTTTTCTTAAACTCGGCAATTGCTTCATTGACATTCATTTTTTCACCGTCTCGGAAAGCGATGATAAAAGCGTCTTTGAACTTGGCTGTAATAGTACGTTTGGTACGTAGTACCTTATTATAATCACCGGAGGCACCATATGTGTATTTATATATATCTTTTTCTTTATAATAATCTACACCTTTCAATCCTTTCAGTCTCTTGTCATTTTTAGCAAGAGGTTTGGAAGAGGTAAGTATTTGTATCTTAAACGTAATTTCATTGTCATTAGTTGCACTTTCCGCAACCTTTTGAACGGTTACGGGTCTATCATTTTCTTTCTCTATATCTTGTTCTTTTTGTTCAGTCGGTATTACAGTCTTGCTGACTCCGGTTAGCCGTATTTCGTGCTCTCTTTTATAATTGAGAAAAGCATGATAAATACCTTTAGCCATGGTTGTAGCTCCCGTTTCGGAGTTCAGATAACGTTCCTCCTCAGGGGTGGAGATGAATCCTAATTCTATCAGAATACTTGGCATGGCACTTGCTTTTAAGACGAGGAAGCCGGCTTGATGTACTCCACGGTCTAAACGTTTGCAAGTATGACGAAATTGTTTTTGCATCAAAGACGCCAGGTGCACACTTTGTTCCATGTATTTATCCTGCATGAATTCAAATATGATATAAGACTCAGCTGAGTTAGGATTGAATCCTGCATACCGAGTCTGATAGTCGCTTTCGTAGAGAATTACTGAATTTTCCCGTTTAGCTACTTCTAGATTGGCGTCCGATTTAGCCAAACCGAGTGTCCAGGTAGATGCTCCTTTTGCAGTGCGGTTGTTTGCCAATGCATTAGTATGAATAGAAATAAAAAGATCTGCTTTCGCATTGTTTGCTATTTCCGCCCTTCGATCTAGAGGGATAAAAACATCTTTGCTACGGGTATAGATCACTTTAACGTCATCACAATTGTTTTTTATCAGATTTCCTACTTTTAAGGCAACGTTCAGATTGATATTCTTTTCTTTTGAGATTTTTCCAATAGCGCCGGGGTCGTGTCCGCCATGTCCGGCATCAATGACCACGACAAAATCTTTACCCCATAAATGGCTGGTGCATAAGGGTAAGAAAAGAAGCCAGAGGCAAATGCATATATATAATATGTAGGATCTATTCAGTTTCATATTTATAATACGATGCAAATGTAGTAGAAATTTATAGAAAACTTATTATTTGCCATTAAGTTTTGTGTTTTTTTCGGTTTAATGATAGCTTTTTTCCTGAAATCTCCGTTACTTTGTGTTCCGAAGTTAAAATGTACGATGATGCTTAAGTTTTTGAAGAATTGGACATTGCCTATTGCCATGTTGGTGGGTGCTGTGGGTTATCCGTTATTTATCTGCCTCTCTTTTTTGACTCCGTATCTTATCTTTACGATGTTGCTGTTGACATTCTGTAAGATATCTCCGCGCGATTTAAAGCTTAGACCGCTTCATGTATGGTTATTACTGATTCAGATTATCGGGGCGTTAGCTGCTTATTTGCTGTTGTTCCGGTTTGATAAGATTGTGGCGGAAGGGGTGATGGTTTGTATTATTTGTCCGACAGCCACTGCTGCTGCCGTGATAACTTCGAAACTGGGTGGGAGTGCGGCAAGTCTGACCACTTATACGTTACTTGCTAATATCGGAGCTGCCATTGCGGTACCTATTCTTTTTCCATTAGTGGAGGTTCATCCTGATGTTAGTTTTTTGGAAGCGTTCTTTGTTATTTTAAGCAAAGTATTTCCTCTACTGATTTGTCCGTTTCTGGCTGCATGGTTATTGAGCAAATTTTTGCCAAAAATACATCGGAAATTATTGAGTTATCATGAACTTGCTTTCTACTTGTGGGCAGTTTCGCTAGCTATCGTGACGGCACAGACGCTGTATTCGTTATTGAATGACCCTGCGGATGGATTTACTGAAATTATGATTGCTGTTGGAGCATTGGCAGCTTGTTGTTTACAGTTCTTTTTTGGAAAGACTATCGGCTCTATTTATAACGACCGCATCAGTGGCGGACAGGCATTAGGACAGAAAAATACGATTCTAGCTATCTGGATGGCCCATACTTATCTGAATCCATTGTCTGCTGTTGCACCTGGATCGTATGTTTTGTGGCAAAATATCATTAATAGTTGGCAATTGTGGAAGAAAAGAAAGCGAGAAGAGAATCAATAAAGCAGATACTTCTTTCTCGTCTCCCGATAAGCCTGTAATTCTTTTTTCCAACTATTTCGAATAGTTTTTTCAGATTCTCCTCTGAGAATAGCTTTGCGCACCGTGTCGGTTCCCATAAGTAAATCAAACCATCGGGGTCGGGAAAAGAATCCGGCCCCTTCACCTGATATTTGATAAAAACGTAGGAAGTAGTAAAGGGTAAAACCACTAATATTCGCGTTGTTCCGTAAGTCTTCTCCATAACAAGCTATTCCTTGATGTAATGGATTCTTGTCGAATCCGGGCAGGGAACGAGGAGTGAAAACGAAACTGCCATATTTTTTATTGGGTGCACCTAATACCTGAAAGGGAAAGGTGGTTCCCCGTCCTACGCTGATGTGGGTTGCCTCAAAAGGACAAAGTGATGCATACAAACGAATAGACTGGTCATTGGGCAGATTAGGAGAAGGTTTAATCGGAAGCGAATAGGGTTCTCCATGTTTCCAGCCTGTCATTGGAATTACTTTTAATAAGCAGGCGTTTTTTTTGTTGGCAATCCATCCTTCTCCGTTTATCATTTGTGCCAGCTCGCCTATGGTACATCCATGAAGTATAGGAATGGGAAGCATACCAACAAAACTCCGATAGGGGGATTTGAGTATCGGACCGTCTATATAGTCACACGGGTTAGGCCGATCCAGTACGAGCATTTCCTTTCTGTTTTCTGCACAAGCCTCCATGACATAGTACATTGTACTGATGTAGGTATAAAAGCGTGCTCCTACATCTTGGATATCAAACAAGATGACATCAATGTCTTTTAATTGACCAGCGGTAGGCTTCTTATTATTGCCATAAAGTGAAATAATAGGGATACCGGTGCGTAGGTCCTTTCCATCCTTTACTGTTTCGCCCGCATCCGTATTGCCACGAAAACCGTGTTCAGGGGCAAATACTTTCACTATTTTTATATCCAACTTTAATAAGGTGTCGAGCAGATGAGTCTGTTCTATTCCTACAATAGAAGTGTGATTGACTACCATTCCGACACGTTTGCCTTGAATAAGTGATAAGTATTGTGCGATATGTTCTGCACCGGTTGTTATCTTACTGTGGGTATATCCTGAAGGGGATATAGCGAGTAGAAAAAAAAGAATGAGCAAAGTTCTAGCTTGCATGTCGGTATTTTTTTGTAATATTGCACAAAAATATAAATTTCTCATCAAGAGAACAAAAAAACGACACATGAATCCATACGAAATCATTGATAAGTATTATCCGGAGAATACGGAACAGCGACAAATCTTAGTAATACACAGCCTTTCAGTGTCAGGAAAGGCTATGAAGATGCTAGATGCACATCCGGAGTTGCATTTGAACCGGAGCTTTGTGAAAGAGGCCGCTCTTTTGCATGATATCGGTATCTTTCAGACAGATGCTCCGTCCATTCGATGTTTCGGTACTCATCCTTATATTGCTCATGGATATTTAGGAGCTGAAATTTTGCGTGCTGAAGGTTTTCCTCAACATGCGTTAGTTTGCGAACGCCATACAGGAGCCGGTCTTTCCTTGCAGGATATTATTGATCAGCAACTTCCGGTACCTCACCGTGAGATGCTTCCTGTCACATTGGAAGAGCAATTGATTTGTTTTGCGGATAAGTTCTTTTCTAAGACTCATTTGGATGAGGAAAAGACGGTGGAGAAAGCACGGAATAGTATTGCAAAATATGGTGAAGAAGGGCTAAACCGTTTTGACAGATGGTGCTCTCTCTTTTTATAGCACTAAAAAATAATTAAATAACGGAGATTCTAACTCATAATTGGTGAAGTTTGTGTACTTTTGCCACTTCAAGCGTAAACTATTAGTTAATGGCGCCATTGAAAGCAAGAATACTTATATCATTTATACTGCTGATTGTCTTACTGATGCTTCCCGATGAGGCTACGTCTCAACGTCGAAGGAGAGGAATGATTACCTCCAATACTGCACAAAAAGATTCACTACAAGGAAGCGATTCGTTGAAGGCAGATACGGTTACGGTACGCATTGATTCTATAGCACCTGTTAAGAAGAAGCAACCGCTCGATGCACCGGTTGTTTATGAATCCAACGACTCCACTGTTTTTACATTGGGAGGATCGGCCACACTTTATGGTAGTGGAAAAGTGAACTACCAGAATATAGAGTTAGCTGCGGAGGTTATCTCGATGAATCTTGACAGCAGTACGGTTCATGCATACGGTATTAAAGATTCTACCGGAGTGGAGAAAGGTAAACCGGTCTTCAAGGAAGGGGATACTTCTTATGATACGGAGACTATCCGCTATAATTTCAAAACTAAAAAAGCCGGGATTACCGATATTGTTACTCAGCAAGGTGAAGGTTATGTGACCGGAAGCAAAGCTAAGAAAGGGGCCAATGATGAAATCTTTATGGAACACGGTCGCTATACAACTTGCGATCATCATGATCATCCTCACTTTTATATGCAGCTGACTCGTGCAAAAGTGCGTCCTAAAAAAAATGTGGTGACAGGACCTGCTTATCTGGTTGTGGAAGATGTTCCTTTGCCATTGGCTGTACCGTTTTTCTTCTTTCCGTTCTCTAGTAGTTATTCATCCGGTTTTATAATGCCGACTTATATGGACGACTCCAGCCGTGGTTTCGGTTTGGCTAACGGAGGATATTATTTTGCTATCAGTGATATTATGGATTTGAAGATGACGGGAGATATCTTTACAAAAGGTTCATGGAGGCTTTCCGGGTTGACAAACTATAATAAACGCTATCAATATTCCGGGACGTTGCAGGCGGATTATCAGGTCACCAAAACGGGTGACAAGGGGATGCCGGACTATGCGGTATCTAAAGACTTTAAAATTGTCTGGAATCATCGTCAAGACGCTAAAGCCAGTCCGAACAGTACTTTCTCGGCCAGTGTAAATTTCTCGACCAGTAGTTACGAACGTTCTAATATCAACAACCTCTACAACTCTCAGTTGCTGACTCAGAATACGAAAACATCAAGTATCAGTTATTCACGTAGTTTTCCCGATATCGGCCTGACGCTTTCCGGGACGACCAATATCGCTCAGACAATGCGTGATTCTTCTATTGCGGTAACCTTGCCCGACCTTAATATTACATTGAGCCGTCTGTTTCCATTCAAACGTAAGAAGGCTGCGGGAGCCGAACGTTGGTATGAAAAGATATCCATTAGTTATACCGGACGTCTGACAAACAGTATTCGTACAAAGGATGACCGTTTGTTTAAAGCAGGGCTGAGCGAGTGGGAAAATGCAATGAATCATAATATTCCTATCAGTGCTACTTTTACATTGTTCAAGTATTTGCAGGTTTCTCCTTCAGTCAATTATACGGAACGTTGGTATACCCGTAAAATTAATCAGCAGTATAATGAAGTGGATCACAGATTGGAATCGTTGCCGGGTGATACGTTGAACGGTTTCTACCGAGTGTCTAACTATTCGGCAAGTTTGAGCCTGAGCACGAAGCTTTATGGTATGTATAAACCTCTTTTCGCAAAGAAGAAAGAAATACAAATCCGCCACGTATTTACTCCGCAAGTGAGTTTGAGCGGTGCTCCGGGATTCAGTAAATATTGGGAAGAATACACAGACTATAATGGTAACACGCAATATTATTCACCTTTCACTGGACAGCCTTACGGTGTGCCTTCGCGTGAAGGTTCGGGTACGGTTAGTTTCTCTATTTCCAATAATCTGGAAATGAAGTATTATGATGCAAAGAAAGATACACTGAAAAAGGTGAGCTTAATCGATGAATTTGGAGCGAGTATGTCTTATAATATGGCAGCCAAAGAACGGCCATGGAGTGATTTGAGTATGAATCTCCGTTTGAAACTGACCAAGAATTATACGTTCAATATGAATGCGTCATTCGCTACTTATGCCTACACGTTCGATAAAAATGGTAATGTGGTTACCGGCAATCGTACAGAATGGTCTTATGGGCGTTTCGGACGTTTTCAAGGCTATGGATCTTCTTTTAATTATACTTTCAACAACGATACCTGGAAGAAATGGTTCGGACCGAAAGAGGAACAGGGGAAGGATAAGAAAAAAGGAGACGAGGAGGATGAAGATTCAGACGGGAGCGATGAAGAAGAGGCTACAACTAAGAAAGTAGAGAAAGCCGCGGCTGATGCGGATGGTTATCAAGTGTTTAAAATGCCGTGGTCATTAAGTCTTAGTTACTCATTTAATATTCGTGAGGATAGATCGAAGCCGATTAATCGTCATTCAATGAGATATCCTTATACCTACACACATAATATCAATGCGAATGGAAATGTGAAGATCTCCAATAATTGGTCGCTCTCATTCAATTCCGGTTATGATTTTCAGGCAAAAGAAATTACGCAAACCTCTTGTACTATCACACGTGATTTGCATTGTTTCAACTTGTCTGCCAGTCTTTCGCCTTTCGGACGTTGGAAATACTACAATGTGACAATCCGTGCGAATGCAAGTATCTTGCAAGACTTGAAGTATGAGCAGAGAAGCCAGACTCAGAGTAATATTCAATGGTACTAAAATAGGTGAATATATAAAAAATGGCGGCATTTATTACGAAAGAAAAATGCCGCCACTTTTTATATATTATTGCAAACTTTCTACCAGATAATTTCTGTTTTTCCGTGTGCCTTCAAATAATCGTTTGCCCGGCTGAAATGTTTGTTGCCGAAAAAACCATTGTAAGCAGAAAGGGGAGAGGGGTGTGCTGATGTGAGTACTAAATGTCTGTTGCGGTCGATAAAAGCCCCTTTCTTTTGTGCGTATGATCCCCACAAGATAAATACGATATTTTCTCTATTTTCTGCTAACGTGCGGATGGCTGCGTCAGTAAAGACTTCCCATCCCCGATTTTGGTGTGAACCGGCTTGATGAGCCCGCACAGTTAGGGTAGCGTTGAGGAGCAGAACTCCTTGCTCGGCCCAACGTGTTAAGTTACCCGTAACAGGTGCATCGGTACCAAGGTCCGCTTTAATCTCTTTAAAGATATTTACCAATGAAGGAGGGAAAGGAACTCCGTCATTTACGGAAAAACAGAGGCCATGTGCTTGACCGGGACCATGATAAGGATCTTGCCCTATAATTACAACTTTCACTTTGTCGAAAGGACAAAGGTTGAAAGCATTGAAAATCAGTCTTCCCGGAGGAAATATCTGATATTGACTATATTCGCTTCTGACGAAATCCGTTAATGTCCGAAAGTAGTCTTTGTCGAATTCAGGTGCTAAATGTACTTTCCAGCTTTCTTCAATTTGTACGTTCATGATAATTATATAAGGTGAATTTCTAGTTCTTCGCATTCCTTGCGCATATCTTCAGGCCAAATACTAGCTTGTATCTCTCCGATATGGGCTTTACGAAGGTAAAACATACACAAGCGAGATTGACCGATACCTCCACCGATGGATAATGGAAGTGCGTCGTTCATCAAACGTTTATGGAAATAAAGTTCCAGTCTTTTCTCTTCTTTTTCTTCTTTTAATTGTCGTTGTAGAGCCTCCTTGTCTACACGTATACCCATTGATGATAATTCGATGGAACGTTGCAGTACATCGTCCCACAGAAGAAGGTCACCGTTTAATCCGGGTAAATTATTCAGTCCGATTGTTGTATAATCATCATAATCCGGTGCGCGTCCGTCATGTTTTTTGCCATCACTCAATTTGCATCCTATACCAATGATGAATACAGCACCGTATTTTTGGCAGATGGCATGCTCACGGCATTTAGGTTCCAAGTTAGGATAGAGTTGGCGTAACTCCTCTGAATGAATAAAATGCAGCTTTTGTGGCAAACAAGGTTTAATTTGGGGATACATTTCGTATACCATATATTCGGTGCGAATCATGGCCGCATAAATACGGTTTACGATTTCTTTTAGGAAGTGTATGTTTCTGTCTTCATCGGTGATAACGCGTTCCCAGTCCCATTGATCCACATATAGAGAATGTAGATTACCCAGTTCTTCATCCGAGCGAATAGCATTCATATCCGTATAAATGCCATATCCCGGTTCAATGTGGTAATCAGCTAAAGTTAGTCTTTTCCATTTGGCCAATGAATGAACCACTTCTGCCTGTGCGTCTCCCAAGTCTTTGATGGGGAAAGAGACAGGACGTTCAATTCCATTTAAGTCATCATTGATACCCATTCCTTTTAATACAAACAAGGGGGCTGTTACACGTCTGAGACGTAATTCGGATGATAAGTTTAATTGGAAGAACTCTTTTATTTGTTTAATTCCTAGCTCGGTCTGTTTGAGGTCGAGTAGTGGTTTATAGTTCTTAGGTTTTATCAAGTAACTCATAGGTTTGTTGAATGTTAATTGTTGGCAAAGATAGGAATAAAATTGATATATGTAATGGTAAATCTCTAAAAGATTGTCAAAATGATAAAGTATATGCTCTAAATCATTTCAAAATAACAAACTCTTAATAAGATGGATTGCCTTAAGAACTATAAAAAAAGGAGAAACATTAGGAAGATGAGAAAATTTTTTATACTTTTGCTTCGCATTTAAAAAAATGGCCCCGTAGCTTAGTGAATAGAGCGTCAGATTCCGGTTCTGAAGGTCGTGCGTTTGAATCGCACCGGGGTCACGAAGAAATCCTTTGATAATCAGTTGATTGTTGAGGGGTTTCTTTTTTGGTGACTATTATTTTAAAGTCAAAATTGGACTAAATCTTGTCTAATATGTCTTATTGTTGATCTATTGTTGACCTTAAATTCATGTTTAATTGTAAACTCCGAAGACTGAATTTACTTCTCTTTCATATTGATTTCATACCTCTTCTTTCATGAATCGATACCATCTTTTACTTTAATCTTTTACTTTAATCTTTTACTTTATACTAGCATAATTTAATCCGAATTATACAAATAAGTTGTTTAATGCAATCGATATTTCCGTATAAAATATCATTTTTGCAATGATGATAATTTGTATTAACCCTAGATTTTGCTTATTATGGAAGAAGCTGGAAAAAAGAAATGGTCTAGTATTGTGTTGATTGTTGGAGCTATCGTCTTTATCGTTCTTTTAATTTATTTTACAGTAATTTCAAGTATTAATCTGTAAACGAACCAATTATGAGAATTGAAATTTAGAGCCTGGACATGACGGATGATTCCTATGTCCAGGCTTTAATTTGAGATTTTAACTTCTTGAAATCTGAAGTCCTTTATTGGAAAGAGACATTTCTACAAAGCGGGCACGTGGATTTGGAGCCTCTTCAGTCAGAATCCGACGAATCAGTCCTGCGGCTTGTGGATCTTTGGCTACCATATACAGATAGCCACCACCACCTGCACCCGGCAGTTTATATCCTAACGTATAATCTTTGATCTTTTCGATAATGGCAGCTACTGCCGGTGGATTTGTTCCACAATCCAATGCTTGGTTCTGTATCCAAGTTTTGCCCACCAGATTGCCGAAATTAGTGAAATTACTACGGAGGATAGCTTCGCTCATATCCATAGTGTGTGCTTTCATTTCCGCCAATAGACTCAGATGTGTGCCTGAATTAAGGAACATGGAACTGACTATTTCTGCCAGAATACCTTTGGCTGTGCGGGTGATTCCTGTGTAATATAATAAGTGGCAGTCACGATAGTCGGGATGAACAAATAGCTGGTCGGGCAGCCATCGTACCAATGGATTTTGTTCGAAACCTGCTTCGGATTGAAGCAGCTTGACGCCAGAGAAGACACCGCCGTATTGATCCTGCCATCCGCCTCCTGTGGTCAATAACTGTTCCAATACAAGTGTATAACTGCAAATTTCGTTTTTATCCCAAGCCAGTCCGCAGAAGTCATTGATTGCTCCGAGTACGGTAGAAGCCAAAATAGAACTTGTTCCCAAACCTGAACCGGCAGGAATAGCTGCTAATAATGTTATTTCGAGGCCCGAACCAAAAGCTTTCAATTGCTCTTTCAGTGAGGTGTAACGTTCGGCAGAGAATGCAGGAGCGAAACCTGCCAAAGTAAGAGCGGCTTTGGGGATAGAAAACGGAGAACCTACTTTCTTGTAGTCTTGCAGTTCATCATAATTACTTATGACCTCCATAGCTCCCATATCTATAGAACGAAGAACAATGTGGAATTCCTTGCACGGTTTTACATATACCTGCAAGGGTGGCTGACCGTTTAATTCAATGGCGAGATTGACAACACTTCCTCCCGAATAAAGAGAATAAGGAGGTGTATCCGTCCATCCTCCTGCCATGTCAATTCGGACAGGGCTACGTCCCCATACGATTTGATCGGAATAAACGCTGAGTGCCGGATGATTTTTTCGTGTGGACATTGCTCCTAGTAAACCATCGCGGAGAAGTTGGAAAGCTGCTTGTTCTTCTTTCTGCCATTCGCCGTTTCCACGTAATTTCATAATCCGTGCACGGAGCATTCGGTTATGTATCCGTACCATCGGAGCCGCATCTTCTTTCAGAATGTCGGGAGTTTCCAAGTCTAAATGTACAAACTCGTTGGCAGCATCCTGTAAATCGAGCTGATAGAAAACACTCTTCTCATAATTGGCTGCCAAGCCTTTCCAATTCTCACATCGATAATTGCGACGTTGGGTGTAAAGACGTTTGAGATTGGCATTTGCCGAGATTTCATCAGCAGAAACTTTCACGGATTTCTTCCAAAGTTCTTTCCCTTTTTCTAATTGTGGTTCCGATGTCATCCACCGGAGTACTATTCCCAATTCCTGAATGGAATTGGTTCTTGGGAAGATAGCGGCCGATTGTAAATCATCCGTCCGGCCTTCGATTGCTTCCCAGTCAAGTCCTCTTTCTTGCATCCACTGTGAAAAAGGGATATTGAGATACATAGTCGTTTCATTGTTCAGGGCCCCCTTGAATATGTCATCCAACCCGTACGGGCGTGCTATGAAATCATGTTCTCCGATAGGGATGATATCGATGCAGACATTGTCAGGAATAGTTATATTCCAATGGTTTTCCGGAACTCCCGTTATGATTTGGCGAGATCCCAGTTTCCATTCTTTTCCCACATAGCTGTTTTCGATCCACAAATTAGCATTGTTGGCGGAAAGAGATATCTGTGTGATGGAATTCTGAATGAAAATAGCCGGATTCGGTTTTACTTTACGATGCATGATTTTCCGTTGGTCGCGTACCTTATCCTGTATGGTCAAAGTAGAAGATATCAATTCGTGGCTTGTGCCGTAATGATAAAATTCTCCACCGGGCAGTGGCAGGATTGCTACCGATAAGCGGTTGATTTCTTCATCTTTCGTTTTAGGGTGTTTTCCCAAAGCCAGTCCGTAGTCCGAATATAAGTCATAATAGTTAATATCGCTCGTTCCACTTTTTAATGACCGTTTCATTAATACTTCAATGGCACGGTCACTTAAAATCCAGATACCGATATCCATCAAGAAGAGATGTGTTTTCGACAGCCTTTCCAAGTCTTCAAGAGAAGGTTTCTGTAACATGAAATCGAGAATCTCCGGACTTTCCCGATTAGAAACAAACACGCCGTGATGGGTTGCTAATGAAGGATTTACCCATAAACCGTAACATACCACATCTACATTCGGAATGTCTTGCAGTGGCTTTTCCGAACGGATATATACATCGCCGCTCGCTATCAAAGTATTCAGCCCGTTGGGAGCTTGTTTCATGATTCTTTCATATAGCGGCAGTTGCAGCGACAGCAGGTTCTGTCCTAGCTTTTGTCCCCGTTCCCAACTGAAGATTGGGATCGGAGTCAGTATCTTGCCGGAAGGACCATAACTTGGCAGACGACGGCTTTGTCCGCCCGCATGGAGTAATATTCTTTTCTCTCGTCCTATCCAATCACTGAAAGGAACTTGTGGAGCAAATTCCTGATGACAGGCTTGCAGTAGCCATGTGGTTCCACCACCGGAGCCTAGTTTGCTTCCAACAGGATCAGACGTGCAAAACCAATCGGTACGATTTACTTCTTCCAGTTCATGAAAGCAATGAATTAAATTTGGGGGTACAGACAATAACTTTTGCATAGTGGAATTGGTGTTAACTTAGATAGAATCTAGGTGAATTAAGCAGTTGTCCCATTCATTGCATAAGGCTTGCATGGAAGGAAACAATAAATCAGCTCCGGAATCCAGCAGAACCTGACCATCTAACGGACCTGTATTAACAGCGATAGTGAATATACCAGCTTTATGTCCGGCTTCCACTCCTAAAGGAGCGTTTTCTATAACTACGGCTTCATCGGCTTTCAGTCTGCCTTTTTTAAGAGCCATCAAATAAGGTTCCGGATTTGGTTTCCCATATTTCACATCAAAAGCTGTTACCATCAGTTCTTTATGAAACATTCCGGGAAAGTTGTGTTCCAGCCGTTCGAGCAAAGACAACTGTCCGGAGCCTGTCACTACCATAGGAACCAGTCCTTCATTTTTTATTTTTTGCAGCAACTCCCATGCGCCGGGCATCCGCTCGGCTTCTGTGTAAGAATTGAATAAAACACTCTTCTCTTGATAGATACTTTCTATTTCTTCCTGTGTTGCCTCCCTACCCAATTCGCGTTGGAATACAATATTGATAGTAGCGGCTCCCGTTCGTCCTTCGTGCATATAAGCTTCTTCGCGACTAAGAGTAAGTCCATGCGATTTCATTACATTATGCCAAGCTTCAGAGTGGTAAGGCATAGAGTTAAAGAGCACACCGTCCATATCGAATAGGACAGCTTTTATCTTTTTCTGAGACATATCTAAATATCTATTAATTAGTTTTGAAGCACAAAGTTACACATTTTTTGCTATTTAGAAGATAATATGTATTTTTGTAGCATTATAAAATTAGACGATAGCATGAAAAAGAGAGTATTATTACTGCTACCATTGTTTCTAGGCGCCTGCTCCGATGGTGGGGAGAGTCCTATCATTAAAATAGAGAAGCTATCTGTTAAGGTTGATTCTGACAATAATAGCGTTGAAGGAGAAGACTATGCCAATAAGATGGATAATTTGCCGACTCTGAAAGTGGGGGATGAGGTGGAAGCTCTTTTACTTTTGGACGGTAACGGAGCTGAATTAAAAACATTCAAACTTCAGAATGATGAAGAATTGGCTACTAAGCTTATTTATAAAGAGGAGGAAGTTTCGACTGAGGGAAATCTGACGGATGAAGATAAAGGGCAACTGCGTTTCAAAGACGGCGTGACACAAAGTCAGGTTATAGTTCGAGCCACCATCGAACATGTTGATGAGAACGGTGACGTGAAATTGGAATTTTATCTTTCCTCCAAAGCTGAGTGTGAAGGAGCTGAAGAAGTCATCGGACTGAAAACAACGAATGAAAAAGAAAATTGATAGCTGATTGCAGTTTATTGGTTTAAACGCAGAATTAACGCAGATTCTCGCAGATCAGACTTCTTTATAAGAAGGTTTCTTTGCGAAAATCTGCGTTAATTTTGCATTTAATAATATTACTTACAGTCTTGCCTGAATCGCTTTAGATTCTTCTTCATAACCCGGCTTGTTCAGTAAAGCAAACATATTCTTTTTGTATGCTTCCACACCTGGCTGGTTGAAAGGGTTGACGCCTAGCAGATAGCCACTGATACCACAAGCCTTTTCAAAGAAATAAAGCAGACCGCCGATATTGTACTCGGTCAGTTCCGGAAGAACGATACGCATATTAGGTACACCGCCATCAACATGAGCCAATTGAGTACCCAATTCCGCCATTTTGTTTACTTCATCCACGCGCTTGCCAGCTAAGAAGTTCAAGCCATCCAGATTTGCTTCGTCAGAAGGAACTTCCAGTTTATGATTTACCTTCTCTACTGAGATTACAGTTTCGAAGATAGAACGTTCACCTTCCTGAATCCATTGACCCATAGAGTGAAGGTCAGTTGAAAAATCCACCGATGCAGGGAAAATACCTTTGTTATCTTTTCCTTCAGATTCCCCGTAAAGTTGTTTCCACCATTCGCTCACATAGTGTAGTTTCGGGCAGAAGTTAACGAGAATTTCAATCTTCTTGCCATTTCTGTATAACTCGTTACGGGTCGCGGCATAGATAGCGGCAGGATTTTCAGCAAAAGCAACGTCAGAGCCACATGCTTTTTCCATATCGGCAGCACCGGCAACCAGTTTCTCAATGTCGAATCCGGCAACTGCAATCGGCAGTAAACCTACTGGAGTCAGTACAGAAAAACGTCCGCCCACGTTATCGGGGATGATGAACGTTTTATATCCTTCCTTGTCGGCTGTGACACGGGCAGCACCCTTTTTGGCGTCCGTAACGGCAACGATTACTTTCTTGGCAGTTTCTTTACCGCGTTGGTCTTCACATTGTTTTTTCAGCAAACGGAAAGCGAGTGCTGTTTCAGTTGTAGTTCCTGATTTGGAGATATTGATGACACCGAACTTCTTGTCTTTCAGATATTCAGTGAGTTCATACAAATAATCTTCACTGATATTATGTCCGGCATAAATCATGATCGGATCAGCCTTCTTATTCTGCAGCCAGGTAAAGCTGTTGGACAGAGCCTCGATGACGGCACGTGCTCCCAAGTAGCTACCACCGATACCGGCAACGATTACTACCTCGCAGTTATCTCTCAAAACCTTTGCAGTAGCATTCAAGTCAGCCAGGTGTTCTTTAGTGATAGAAGAAGGCAAGTGCAACCATCCTAAAAAGTCATTACCTTTGCCTGTTCCTTTTTCAAGCATTTCCTGTGCGGCTTTAACCTCAGCTTCGTAAGCAGAAACTTTTTCTTTGGAGATAAATCCAAATGTCTTTTCAATGTTCAAGTTTATCATATCGTTTTTGTTTATAAGGTTATCTAAAAGAATCAGTTAATAATTTAATCTCGATCGTGGGCGAGATACGCTCGTACAGGATGTTGTAAACAGCGTCCAATATGGGCATATTGACATGATGATGTTTGTTGATTTCCTTGATACACTTCGTACCATAGTAACCTTCCGCAATCATTTCCATTTCAATCTGTGCACTCTTCACGGAATATCCTTTGCCTATCATCGTGCCGAATGTACGGTTACGGCTGAAATTGGAATAACCGGTCACCAGCAAGTCCCCCAGATAAACAGATTCATCTACGTTTCTGTTCAACGGGTGTACCGTGTTTAGAAAACGGTTCATTTCCTGTATGGCGTTGGAAATCAACACAGCTTGAAAGTTGTCACCATATTTCAACCCGCTACAAATACCGGCAGCAATGGCATATACATTTTTCAGCACCGAACTGTATTCGATACCCGAAACGTCGTCGCTGACCGAAGTTTTGATAAAACTGCTTCCCAATCTGCGCGCAAAAATACGTGCCTTATCCTTGTCGGGACAAGCGATGGTTAGATAAGAAAGACGTTCCAAAGCCACTTCTTCCGCATGGCAGGGACCTGCCAGCACAGCGATGTTTTCAGGTGGTACGCCATATTCCTTAGTGAAGTATTCGGACACGATAACATTGTCGTCGGGTACGATTCCTTTGATAGCGGTAATGATAAATTTATCTTTAATCTTGGTTTTCAGCTTTTTCAAGTGTGCCTTCAGATAAGGGGAGGGAGTGACGAAGATTAGTGTATCCGATTCTTTCACAATATCGTTGATATTGGAACTGAAAGAGATACGTTTGGTATCGAATTTCACTCCTGTTAGATAGGCCGGATTATGCCCTAATCTCTTGAAATCTGCGATGCGGTCATCGCGTCGCATATACCAATTGATAGAGTCTTCTTGGGCCAGACACATCTTTGCGATGGCTGTAGCCCAACTTCCTCCGCCCATTATCGCTATCTTGCCGGGTAATTTCATTTCTAATTGAAAGTTGAAAGTTGAAAGTTAAGACTTGAAAATGTTATTCAGATAACAACTTTCAACTCTTAACTTTCAACTCTCAACTTATTTAAGTTTGTTAATCCACTCAGTTACGTCGTTTACCGACGGATTGGTAAGCTCTAATTTATATTTTTTGTTGATACCACAGATGTCCTGGTGCAACTTCTGCGGATTGACATCTTTCATGTCAGCTACAGTGTTGTAACCGGCTTTCTGGATCACTGGAACCCAGTCTTCTGCGATTCCCAATTCCATGTATTTAGCGGCAGCGTCTTTTTTCACTACTTTTTCCGGGCGCATTTGCGGGAAGAATAATACTTCCTGAATAGTGGTCTGTCCGGTCATTAACATTACCAAGCGGTCGATACCGATACCGATACCCGATGTAGGAGGCATACCATATTGTAAAGCACGCAAGAAGTCCTGATCGATAATCATCGCTTCGTCGTCTCCCTTGTCGGCCAAACGCATCTGCTCTTTGAAACGTTCTTCCTGATCCAACGGGTCATTCAATTCCGAGTAAGCATTAGCCAGCTCTTTACCGTTCACCATTAACTCGAAACGTTCGGTCAGTCCCGGTTTAGAACGATGCATCTTGGTCAGCGGAGACATTTCAACCGGATAATCGGTGATGAAAGTCGGTTGGATATACGTACCTTCGCAGAATTCTCCGAAGATTTCATCAATCAGCTTGCCTTTACCCATTGTCTCGTCGATTTCCTCCATTTTCAGTTCCTTGCAAACTTGGCGGATTTCTTCTTCGCTCTTGCCGTTCAGGTCGTATCCTGTTTTTTCTTTGATAGCATCCAGGATAGGCAGGCGGCGGTAAGGAGCTTTGAAACTGATCGTTTTTCCGTCAACAACGCTTTCCGTACAGCCGTTTACAGCGATACAGATACGTTCCAGCAGTTTTTCGGTGAAATTCATCATCCAGTTGTAATCCTTGTACTGAACATAAAGTTCCATACAGGTAAATTCCGGATTGTGAGTTTTATCCATGCCCTCGTTACGGAAGTTCTTACCTATTTCATATACACCTTCAAAACCACCTACGATCAGTCGCTTCAGATAAAGCTCCGTTGCGATGCGCAGGTAAAGGTCTATATCCAGTGAGTTATGGTGAGTGATGAACGGGCGTGCACTGGCTCCACCGGCAATAGATTGCAGGATAGGAGTTTCCACTTCCGTGTAACCAGCCTCATCCAAAACGTTGCGCAAAGTTTTCACTACAGTGGCGCGTTTCAGGAATGTTTCTTTGATACCGTCATTTACTACCAGGTCCACATAGCGTTGGCGATAACGGAGTTCGGGATCTTCAAAAGAGTCGTAAGCTACTCCGTCTTTGTATTTAACGATTGGCAACGGTTTGATAGACTTTGCAAGTACAGTCAGTTTCTTTGCATGGATGCTGATTTCACCCATTTGTGTGCGGAACACGAAACCTTCGATACCGATAAAGTCACCTAAGTCGAGCAGGCGTTTGAATACAGCGTTGTACAGTTCCTTGTCTTCTCCCGGACAGATATCATCGCGGGTGATGTACACCTGGATGCGACCTTTAGAGTCCTGCAATTCGATGAAAGATGCTTTACCCATCACGCGGCGGCTCATGATACGGCCGGCTACGGAAACCTGGCGTGGCTCTTCGTCGTCTTTAAATTCAGCTTTAATATCTGTAGAGAAAGCATTGGTTACATACTCTGCTGCAGGGTATGGATCAATACCCATCGCACGAAGCTCATTCAGGCTGTTGCGTCGAATGATTTCCTGTTCACTTAGTTCTAATATATTCATTTCGTTACGTATTAACTCAATTTTGGAGGCAAAAATACGAAACTTTTCTCATATATCCTGTAATCCACCTCTTTTTTGTATCTTTGCCGCCTCAAACTAATAGGTATGACAGGACAAAAGACACCCACTGCGTTGGGTACGGAAAAGATTGGGAAGCTTTTAATGCAGTATGCCATTCCGGCAATTATCGCCATGACGGCGTCTTCTCTTTACAATATGGTAGATAGTATTTTTATCGGTCACGGGGTAGGTGCGATGGCTATTTCCGGGTTGGCATTAACTTTCCCGCTAATGAATCTTGCCGCGGCTTTCGGCTCGTTGGTCGGTGTCGGTGCGGCTACATTGATTTCGGTGAAGCTGGGACAGAAAGATTATGATACCGCACAGCGGGTTTTGGGAAATGTGTTTGTATTAAACCTTATTATAGGTATCTCTTTTACGCTGGTCGTTCTTCCTTTTCTCGATCCGATACTTTACTTTTTCGGAGGAAGCGATGAAACGGTGAAGTATGCCCGTGAATTTATGCAGGTTATCTTGCTCGGAAATGTGGTTACCCATTTATATCTGGGGCTGAATGCAGTGCTCCGTGCTTCGGGCCATCCGCAGAAAGCGATGATGGCAACAATAACGACAGTGATAATCAATGTATTGCTTGCTCCATTGTTTATTTTTGTATTCGACTGGGGAATCCGTGGGGCGGCTACGGCTACGGTTTGTGCGCAGTTGATTGCATTGGTCTGGCAGCTTCATCTGTTCTGCCGCAAAGATGAACTGATACGGTTGAAAAAGGGGATTTTTCGTTTGAAACGGAAAATCGTGTTGGATTCGCTGGCTATTGGTATGTCTCCCTTTCTGATGAATATGGCGTCTTGCTTTATTGTGATTCTGATTAATCAGGGATTAAAAGAGCATGGAGGTGATTTGGCGATCGGTGCATTCGGTATTGTTAATCGTATTGTTTTTGTCTTTATTATGATTGTATTGGGACTAAACCAAGGGATGCAGCCCATTGCGGGATATAATTTTGGTGCGAAGCTCTATCCTCGTGTGACGGAAGTACTGAAAGTAACCATTTGTTGTGCAACTGTAGTGACAACGATTGGTTTCCTGATAGGTATGTTTATTCCAGAAATCGTATCTTCCATCTTTACTTCGGACGAAGAGTTAATCAGCATTGCTTCTAAAGGTTTTCGTATTGTGGTATTTTTCTACCCGATTGTTGGGTTTCAGATGGTAGCTTCCAACTTCTTCCAGAGTATTGGAATGGCAAGTAAAGCCATTTTCTTGTCGCTGACGCGGCAGATGTTATTTCTCGTTCCCTGTTTATTGATTCTACCTCACTATTATGGACAAATGGGCGTTTGGGCCAGTATGCCTGTGGCAGATTTGGCGGCTAGTCTTATATCCGGAGGTATGTTGTGGTGGCAGTTCCGGCAGTTTAAGAAAGTTACTGTTTGATAAGTTTGTTCCGATATTCTTTAGGAGATATGCCGACATACTGCTTGAAATATTTCCCGAAGAATGATTGTGTGGGGAAGTTGAGCTTGGTCGCTATTTCCTTAATACTTAAATCGGTATTATCGAGCAGATATTTGGCTTCTGTAATGACATTCTGTATAATCCACTGCAAAGCACTGCTCCCTGATTTCTCCTTGATGACAGAAGAAAAATATCGGGCGGACAAGCATTGCTTGTCTGCATAAAAAGTAACATCACGTTCCTGACGATAATATCGATAAAGGGTAATCATGAAATTTTGGAAGATCTTATCCTTTTTATCCTGTGGCAGTGGTGTTTGGGGTTCGTTACTGAAATAAATGTTTAATAACTCATAGCATATCACCTGTCCCCAGGATTTGATTAATTCAGAAATTAAATGTTGTTTCTGACGGGAACTGTTACAGATATTCTCCCTGTTAATTCGTTTTTCTACAGATTTGAGCAAGTTCTCTACAAATGTATATTGCTCTTCAGAGAGCGACAGGCAGGGATTTTCCCGCAAATAAAGCAAATTTTCCGAGTTAGCTACTTTGTTTACTATTGGTATGACATAATCCAGGTCGACCTCTATCATGATTCCTTCCAGGTCTGCGCTTCTTTGGCGTATCTGTAGAAGGTTGGCTGCAGTATATATGAAAAGATTCCTTTTGTTAATCTGATATGGTCTACCTCCCAGCAGGATTTCCGCCTGTCCTTTCTGGCAGAGGAAAAGTCCGCATTGGTTGAATTCGGAAATAATGCATCCTTCTTTCATGGAAGTATCTTCCGGAGATATTATAACATACTTGAATGGCATCAGTGGTTCCATATTCCTTTTTGTTGAAATGAATTTCCTTACAAAGTAACAAACAAATAAATACAAATAGCAAACTATTTCGGCTTTTTATCTTAGCTAACGTACAAATAGAACAATGTTTCGTCTAAATCAACCTTTCTCCTCATGTTTGCTTGGGATACTTTTGTGACAACTAACTAATAAGTGAAAATATGAGACGATTAGACTTCTTATTAACAGGATTTTTAGCAGTTCTATTGACTTCGTGTGGGCAACGTGTACAAAACACAGACAGTAAGCCGGCAGTGAAGATTGATACTGTACTTTCTGCCGACAGACAAATAGCTTTGCAGTTTCCGGGACGGGTGAAAGCGGCACAGGACATAAGTCTGTCTTTCCGGGTGAGTGGTACTATTCAGTATATGCATGTAAATGACGGTGCCTATGTGCGTAAAGGGCAATTACTGGCAGAATTAGATCCGACAGACTATCAGATTCAGCTGGATGCGGCAGAAGCAGAATATCAAAGTGTGAAAGCGGAGGCGGAACGGGTGATGGCACTTTATAAGGAAAATGTGACAACACCGGATGCTAACGATAAGGCCGTGTACGGATTGAGACAGATTACCGCCAAATATAACCATGCTAAAGACCAGTTGGCATACACCCGTTTGTATGCTCCTTTTAGCGGATATGTGCAGAAACGTCTTTTTGATTCCCATGAGACGGTAGCTGCCGGTATGCCCGTCGTTTCCATCATCAGTGAGGGAAGCCCGGAGGTGGAGATTAATCTTCCGGCAGTGGAATATATTCGTCGACAGCAGTTTACCCGCTACTATTGTACATTCGATATTTATCCTCATCAAAGATATGCTTTGGAACTGATTAGTGTCACCCCTAAGGCAAATGCCAATCAGTTGTACACCATGCGGCTTCAACTGAAAAAAGAAGATAAACAGGCAGTTCCATCGCCCGGCATGAATACAATGGTAACTATCGAATGTAGTGAAGGAGATGTGCGTAACCTGTCGGTTCCCGGTGGAGCGATTCTTCGTGAGAACGGGCGTACGAGTATCTTTCTTTATGATGCTTCCAGTCACGCTATTCGCCGTTGTGATGTGACCGTCACCCGTCTGCTTAGCGACGGCAGATGCCTGATTACTTCAGACGGAGCGAATCCCGGTGATTTGGTTGTCGCTTCGGGGGTGCATCATGTAAAAGAGGGAGAACAGGTGGAACCGCTTCTTCCGGCTGCTGAAACCAATGTGGGAGGACTGCTATGATTGATATTAGTAAATGGGCATTTGAGAACAAGAAGTTAATCTACTTCCTGATTGCCGTACTGATTGTAGGAGGAGCTTATTCCAGTTATGAAATGAGTAAACTGGAAGACCCAGAAATAACGGTAAAGCTTGCCATGGTAGTCACCACCTATCCCGGTGCGTCTGCGCATCAGGTAGAATTAGAGGTGACGGATGTACTGGAGAAGAATATTCGCTCCATGGGGAATATAGATAATGTGGAAAGTTATTCCTACAACGATCTCTCCCTGATTCAGGTAGAACTGAAAACGACTGTCAAAGAGACGGACGTAGAACAATGCTGGGATCTGTTGCGTCGTAAAGTGGCGAACGCACAGGCAGAACTTCCCGAAGGTGCCAGTCCTTCTATTGTAAAAGATGATTTTGGAAATGTTTACGGAATGTTTTTCGCTTTGACGGGTGACGGACTTTCCGACAGGGAACTGTCTGATTATTCAGAACTGGTGAAACGTGAAGTCAGCGAACTGGATGGGGTGGAACGCGTCGACTTATACGGTAAACGTCCCGAATGTATTAATATCTCTCTTTTGCAAGACCGGATGGCTAACTTGGGTGTGAAACCCGCCGAAGTGCTAGCCACATTGAACGGACAGAACCAAACGACTTATACTGGTTACTATGATAATGGCGATAATCGTATCCGGGTGACAGTCAGTGACAAGTTTAAGACGGTGGAGGATATCGGTCGTATGCTGATTCAGGGACATGATGCCGATCAGTTGCGGTTGAGTGATATAGCCCGTATTGAGAAAGATTATGAAGATCCTACCCGCAACGAATTGTTTTATGACCGTCAGCGTGCGATAGGAATAATGGTGGCCGCTTCTTCGGATGCCGACATTATCAAAGTGGGGCATCAAGTGGAAAAGAAATTGGAGCAACTGAAAGTCGAACGCCTTCCAGCAGGAGTAGAGTGTCATAAAGTTTTCTATCAGCCGGAACGCGTAGGCAGTTCGTTGGGGACGTTCATTCTTAATCTGATAGAATCTGTGATTATCGTAGTTGTTATTCTGATGATTGCTATGGGATTTAAGAGCGGGGTGATTATCGGTATCAGTTTGGTAGTGACGGTATTCGGTTCCTTCCTGTTCCTTTATTTTATGGATGGTACGATGCAGCGTGTTTCATTGGCCTCGTTCGTGCTTGCGATGGGGATGCTGGTGGATAATGCGATTGTTATCATCGACGGTATTTTGGTAGATTTGAAAGCCGGAAAGAGTCGGATGGAGGCAATGACTGCCATCGGACGGCAGACAGCGATGCCTTTGCTGGGAGCTACTCTGATTGCCATCATCGCTTTTCTTCCTATCTTTATGTCTCCTGATACGGCAGGCGTTTATACGCGCGATTTGTTTATCGTACTCGCTGTTTCCTTATTGCTTAGTTGGGTGCTGGCTTTGGTGCACGTCCCGTTGATGGCTGACCGGATTTTGCATCCGGAAATCTCTGCGGCAACTACTGCTGCCGGAAAACGTGTGTATGAAGGAAAGATTTATGCTGTGCTCCGTTCATTATTGAAATTCAGTCTGGCACATCGTTGGAGTTTTGTGTTTACAATGATTGCTTTGGTATTGCTTTCGGCTTTCAGTTATCGGTTTATGAAGCAGGGCTTTTTCCCGGATATGGTCTACGATCAGCTTTACATGGAATATAAATTGCCGGAAGGGACTAACTCCACTCGTGTAGCACGTGACTTGGAAGAAATCGAAGTTTACCTGAAAAAGCGTCCGGAAGTTACACACGTCACTACTTCTATCGGTGGTACACCTGCTCGTTATAACTTGGTGCGTAACGTAGCCAATCCTTCCTTATCTTACGGTGAACTGATTATCGACTTCACCTCTCCGGACGATTTGGTGGATAACATGGCGGAAATTCAACAATATCTTTCACAACATTATCCGGATGCTTACGTAAAGATGAACCGCTACAATCTGATGTTCAAAAAATATCCTATTGAAGCGCAATTTACCGGTCCTGATCCTGCTGTTTTGCATCAGTTGGCAGACAGTGCCCGCAAGATTATGGAGAATTGCCCGGATGTTTACCTGATTACCACGGACTGGGAACCGCAAATTCCGGTACTGACTATTGAATATGACCAGCCTGCGGCACGTGCTATCGGATTGAGCCGTAATGATGTAAGCCTATCTCTACTGACCGCTACCAGCGGCATCCCTATCGGGTCTTTCTACGAAGGTATTCACAAAGATAATATCTACTTGCGTTGCCTGGACGAACACGGAAATCCGATTGAAAACCTGGACAATACGCAGATATTCTCGTCTCTTCCTTCTCTGAACGGTTTGCTGACACAGGAAATGATGATGAAGCTGAAGACAGGAACACTATCGAAAGAAGAACTGGTGGAAACGTTGATGGGAACAACTCCGTTGAAACAAATTAGTAAGCGGATTGATGTGAAGTGGGAAGATCCGGTGGTTCCCCGTTATAACGGGCAGCGTAGCCAACGGGTGCAATGTTCCCCTGTTCCGGGGGTAGAAACGGAGAAGGCGCGGCAATCCATTGCCACGCAGATTGAACAGATTCCGCTGCCTGACGGATATCGGCTTCAATGGCAAGGCGAGAGGAACGCCAGTACAAAGTCTATGCAATATCTGTTCAAGAACTTTCCGTTTGCTATCATTCTGATGATTTCTATTCTGATTATGCTGTTCAAAGATTACCGGAAACCGATTATCATCTTCTGTACTATTCCGCTGGTATTTGTTGGTGTGGTTGCCGTAATGTTGCTTACCGGGAAGACATTCAACTTTGTGGCTATCGTCGGTACATTGGGGTTGATCGGTATGATTATTAAGAACGGTATTGTATTGATGGATGAGATCACTTTGCAGATTAATCAGGGAGTAGAACCTGTGACGGCATTGATAGACAGTTCGCAAAGTCGTCTCCGTCCCGTGATGATGGCTTCGCTGACTACGATTTTGGGAATGATTCCATTGTTGCCGGATGCCATGTTCGGTTCGTTGGCGGCTTCTATCATGGGTGGGTTGCTGTTCGGCACGTTGATAACGTTGCTTTTTATCCCGATTTTGTATGCATTATTCTTTCATATAAAAAAGACAGACAAATGAAAAAAGAAATTCTTGTAGCCATTAGTGTAGCGGGTGTATTGTTCGGCCTGTCGGTTTCGCTTGCCGCGCAAGAAAAACTAAGTCTGGCACAATGCCGTGAAATGGCACTGAAATATAATAAGGATATGGCTGCCGCTAATAAGCAGACGGAAGCAGCCCGATTGATGTCTCTTAGTTATAAAGCCAATTTCTTCCCTAATTTTACAGCCAACGGAACGGGTATTTATAGCACAGCGGATGGAAGTCTCGGAGTTCCGGGAGGAAACCTTCCGGTTTTCCTGCCCAATCCTGCTACCGGAGAACTGGTATCGAGCGGTTTCGCTTATTTTCCCGGATTGAATTTGGATTATAAGGTCGGAACTGTTTACTCGGGCGGTATACAAGTGGAGCAACCTCTTTATATGGGAGGAAAAATCCGTGCCGCCTATAAAATGTCACTATTGGGAAAAGAAATGGCACACTTGAACGAAGCCTTAACTACTTCGGAAGTTATTCTGAATACAGATAAAGCATACGTGCAGTTAGTGAAAGCCAAGGAAATGAGAAAAGTGGCGGAAAAATATCATAACTTACTAACGGAACTTTTCAAAAATGTGAAGAGTGCTCACCGACATGGCATAAAACCGCAAAATGATGTACTGAAAGTGCAGGTGAAGCTCAATGAGAGTGAACTTTCTTTGCGAAAGGCTGATAACGCCCTCCGTCTTGCGGGTATGAATCTCTGTCATTACATCGGACGCCCTTTGACAGCACAGATTGATATATCTGATGATTTTCCGGAAGTGGAGCAGGAATGGAAAGTGCAGGTTTCTGATATTACCGCCCGTCCCGAATATGGAATCTTGAACAAACAAATAGCCATTGCCGAGCAGGAGGTAAAGCTGAATCGTAGTGAACTATTGCCGCGTATCGGTGTCAGAGGTAGTTATGATTATCTTCACGGATTGGAAGTCAATGATGAAACTTTGATGAAAAAGGGTGCTTTTTCCGTATTCCTGAATGTCTCTGTCCCTCTGTTTCATTTTGGCGAACGTACCAATAAAGTAAAGTCTGCCAAAGTGAAGTTGGAACAAGCTCGTCTTGAACAGGAAAATGTCAATGAAAAGATGTTGCTGGAGTTGATGCAAGCTGCCAATAATCTGGATGAGGCCCGGTTGGAAACGGAGCTTTCCGAACGTTCGCTGGAACAGGCAGAGGAGAATATGAAAGTCAGTGGTAAGCAATATGAAGTGGGACTGGAAACTCTTTCGGATTATCTGGAAGCACAAGTGCTTTGGCAGCAGGCTTATCAGACGAAAGTGGATGCCCATTTCCAATTGTATGTGAATTATGTGGCTTATTTGAAAGCGGCGGGACAACTGCAATGATAAAACCAGTATTCTGGACATCCTTATGGAATGTCCAGAATACTGGTGATGATTTGTACCTGTCGGGGAGTAAAAGTTCGTGTACGCGGATGATAACCTGTGGCAGTCAATAACCGGAGCAGTTCTTTATTTATTTTAATCCATTTGGTGAATATGCGTATGGCGCAACGGGGTGTAATGTTCGGATTGTACATACAAGCCAATTCCTTTTTCTTATAAGTTTTAATGCGAAACGGAATTTCTTCCTCTTCTGATGGCAATTCTTTCATGTTGATATTTTAATGTTTTAAGATGTTGTAAAGATACAAAATAAAAAAGGCGTTGTCAAGTCTTTTACAGGAATACTTTGGGAAACAGTATCCGCCCGTAGGCGGGTACTGTTTTCCTGCTTTTAAAGGCTGATGATTAGTCTTATGCTGCCGGGTCCGGTGCTTCTCCTTTGCCGTCATCCGGGTTTGGATTCGGGTTGGGATCCGGTTGCTCCGGGCTGATGGAACCATCATCGGAAGCCACCGCTTTTTGAACACTGACTTTACTTAGCATCTCTTTGAATTTGTAGCCCGGAGTGAAAATGATTTTCACTCTGCGTATCGTATCGCTATCTACCTCTTTTTCAGTATCCTGACTTTCGCAATTCATACCAGGACGGAAGCATCCGAAATCTCCTAATTGAACAGAGATGCCTTTTCTAAGGTTGAGATTTAATGTATCGATCAAAGCATCAAGTACAAATTTTACCGCTCCACTGGGGACCATTCCTACTTTGGTGATTTCCTCGCACAAATCTCTGAAATCCACCGTATTGGTGATTACATTTTGTGCTACATACTTTTCAGCTTTAGTTTTATCAAAGCCGAATGTTCTTTTTTTAATGACGTATCTAAGTGCCATAGTTTTTTGTTTTTTTTAATTAGTTACTTTACTTATCAATTCTCTTTGTGATCACGATGCAAAGATACTATGGGCACTTTCCGGGGAGGTGCTTTAACGGTCCTAGATGTACGTACTTTGATTCACTTTTATTTATTTTGTTTGTATACCTCTGATTTATAGACTCTTATATCTTATGCTTTAATATACCTTTATATATACAGTCAACTTTCCAACCCCTTCCTTTTGGATTATTCCGTCAGTGATAAAGGAATTTAATTCTTCAATAGCTACTTTTTTATTTCGTCCTGTCAGATGGCTATAATCTGTCCGGCTGATGAATAGGTGATTTTCCAAGTATGTGTTGAGGCGCTCGCGACACGTCTCACGGGAGATACTATTTTTCTTAGGGCGTGTGATAGATTCTCCTCGTTGCAGCCTCATTTTGTCGCCTACTTCTTTCTTGAATGGACGACTTGCGCGGAAATTAATATTTTTCATTTGGACAGACGCTGCCCGAATTTCTTTTTTATCTTTAACCGGCGGACATTGTAACGATGTAGAGAAGAATCCGAAGTTTCCCATTTCTACATTCCAGCCGTCGGCTAGTAAATCCCGTGCTTCATTGGCAAAGGCTTCCATGGCTCCTGCCAATAAACTTCTGCTGATACCGGTAAATTTGTGGACACGATCCAGAAACTCTTCTTTATCTACGGTTCCTTTGGAGACAATACGGGCATGTAGCGGTTGTTTCTCTTCTTTGTTTGGACTAGGAGTCTCAAATAAGTCATATATTGCACTCATATACTAATGTTTAGTGGTTTTATAGTTACTGTTAATTCGTTCTACAACTGTTGACTTTTAGTTCCACAGTTGTTTCCCTTTAGTTCCACATCTGTTATTGTTTCGTTCCATATTTGTGGAACGAATTGATGTGTGCTACAAAAGTAGCTAGTTTATGTAAGAGAGAGGTGCTTTAATTGTAGAGTGGTTTCTTATATGAATAAGATAACTTATTGAAGCCTGTCTATTTATATACATACGGGCAAATCTTGGATACATTGCGAGTTCCTGAATCAACGATCAGTTGTTTTTGGGTGATGAGAGTTTGTCATTTCCAAATACGATGATTTGCTATATGTGTTGAGAACACAGAACACTTGTAAACCGCTATATGAAATAATCATTCGTGAACTGGCAACATTGATTCTTCACCCTGTTACCCGCGATATCTTCTATTCAATTTCTACAGGAGAATCAGTAGCGAAAGTGGCTGATCGGCATCGAATTACCTATGGGAAGATATTACAAATGTATAATTCTATACTTAAAGGGTTGAATTTGAAGAAAGATATATTGGCTACTTATCGAAAGCGTGCTATCAATGCTCGTTTTTTATCTTTGGCAGACAATAATAAGAATATAAATGTTGGGCAGGAGGAGTGGATACTTCAATTGCCTGTTTGTAAAGTAGCTGATACCCGGTTGGCTAATGTCTTGTATAATCAAGATGTTCGAATGGTGAAAGATTTGTTGGAGATAGTATCGGGGAGAGGCTATCATTTATTATCCAAACTTCAGATGATAGGTGTTTTGGATGAAAGTCTGGATCGGATTCTTGCCGGACACTCTATTGGTCGGTTTGAGAAGAAATGATAGATGATGGATAAAGCATAATGCAAAAAAATGGAATGTAAAAAGACTATTTTAAAGGAAGATGAGAGTTTCGGCCTTTAAAATAGTCTTTTTTATGTCATGTATGTATGAACATACTCTTTATCTTTCCGCCTCTATTGTATAAGTAAAACTGTCTGCCCGGTAGTATCCGATGTTGTATTCAATCGGCACTCCGTTCACATCATAAACAAATCTTTTCCTTATTAATATAGGATCACTTGATTTTATCTCTAGTTTTTCTGCAATAAATTCCCCTGCAAGTCTGGCCGAAATCTCTTCCTTGCTGGTCTTTACCACTATATTATATTGAGTTTCCAGCATTTCGTATAATGGGCGTGTGTAGTCTTCTTCTCCAGTCAATGGAATGTTAGGATTGAAATAAGAGATAAAGTAGACAAACGGGTATTCCTTTTTTCCTCTGACGCGCTCCATTACTACGCAGCGAGCATCAGGGTTAGAACCTAAATTAAAGAATGTGCCGATTTCTTCAGTCGGACGTTTCAAACTGATATGTAGTTCGAAATTACGGATTTCGATACCTAACATCTTCATTTCCTGTGAGAAACTAAGCCAGTTCTTTACTCCGCCTACGATACCTTTCTTTACCACCTTCGTTCCGTATCCTTTCTTTCGTACCAGAAGTCCCTCGAACACGAGTTTGTTGATAGCTTGCCTTAATGTGTTCCTTGAAATGTGTAATTGTTCAGACAATTCGACTTCGTTGGGAAATAGCTTTCCGTTTTTGTACTCTTCAGATTCTATGAGTCTTCTTAATATCTCTTCTGCCTGAATATGAAGAGGCTTATCACTATTATGGTCTATTTTCATATCTATTCGGATTGGTTTATTTTCAGCAAATATAAGATTTATCAAAAAATAATCCAAGTTTTGTTTGAAATAAAAATAAAATCTATATATTTGCACAATTGAAAGTATGTATGAACATATAAAATTAAAAAACGACTATAGGTATGAGAAAAGCTAATTATGATAAATTTCCTTCTACGAAGCTGACGGGGGTGCTTGTTCAGGGTTGGGATATTATCATTTCTATGTTAAAAGAGAAAATGGATGCAAGAAAAGTGCTGGCAGTGGATTTATATACTGGAGTATATGAAGAAGAAGTGCTGGGTGCTTTTTCTAAAGAATTCTCCGGAAGAGTGATGAATGTACGTGATTTGATGAAACCGGAACAAGAGATCCAAACTTTGACGGAACGCTTCATGACGGAAGATGTGTTGTTTGGCTATGTGACCAATTTGAAGCTGGAAGATTATTTTGATGCGGATAAATTGGCTGCTGCTCAAAAGCAAATTAGTGAAGCGGAGGATACTATTGTAATAATAGGTACAGGAGCTGCCATGGTGGCTCCGCAGGATGCGATGATTGTATATGCGGATATGGCACGTTGGGAAATTCAACAACGTTTCCGTCGGCATGAGGTAAAAGCGTTAGGGATAGACAATCGGAACGATGCTGTTTCTTTGCAATACAAGAGAGGGTATTTCAACGATTGGAGAGTATGTGATAGGTATAAGGAAAGATTGTTTGACAGGGTAGAATTCTGGATTGACACCCATGTGGCCGGAACACCGAAGATGATTGATAAGGATACTTTCTTTAAAGGGGTAGAGGCAACGGTGAACACGCCGTTCCGGGTAGTTCCTTTCTTCGATCCGGCTCCCTGGGGTGGTCAATGGATGAAAGAAGTTTGCGACTTGGATCGTGAACGCGAAAATTTCGGCTGGTGCTTTGACTGTGTGCCCGAAGAAAACAGCCTTTATTTTGAGGTGAACGGAGTGCGCTTTGAATTGCCTTCGGTTGATTTGGTTTTGCTGAAAAGTAAAGAGTTGCTTGGTGAACCGGTGGAAGCACGCTTTGGAAAAGACTTCCCCATCCGTTTCGATTTTTTGGATACGATAGGTGGAGGTAATTTGAGTTTGCAGGTGCATCCTACCACTCAATTTATCCGTGATAGTTTCGGTATGTACTATACACAGGATGAAAGTTACTACATGGTAGATGCGGAAGAAGATGCCGTAGTTTATCTGGGAGTGAAAACGGGCGTTGATAAAGAAGCGATGATCGATGATTTGCGTAAGGCGCAAAAAGGCGAATTGGTGTTCGACGCAGAAAAGTATGTCAACAAGATTCCGACAAAGAAACACGATCACTTCCTGATTCCGGGAGGAACGATTCATTGTTCCGGTGCGAATAGTATGGTACTTGAAATCAGTTCGACTCCGAACCTCTTTACTTTCAAACTATGGGACTGGCAACGCTTGGGACTGGATGGAAAACCACGCCCAATCAATGTGGAACGTGGTAAATGCGTAATCAACTGGAACCGGGATACGGAATATGTAAATGAACATCTTCGCAACCAGTTTAAGGAAGTGGCTTCCGGGGATGGGTGGATTGAGGAACGTACCGGATTGCATCCGAATGAATTTATCGAAACCCGTCGTCACCGTTTCTCGTCACCGGTGCTGCATCACACAAACGATAGTGTAAATGTGCTGAATCTGCTGGAGGGAGAAGAGGCCGTCGTTGAGAGTCCTACTCACGCCTTTGAACCTTTTGTGGTGCATTATGCGGAAACATTTATCATTCCTGCCGGAGTGAAAGAATATACCATTGCTCCGTATGGTAAATCGGCAGGAAAAGAATGTGTAACGATAAAAGCCTACGTACGCTTTTAATAATGAAATAATTCAATCATCTAATATCTTGAAACCTATGTACGAACATGATGAACGAGTCGTGATGACGCTTGATGCGGGAGGCACTAATTTCGTGTTTTCAGCCATACAGGGCTGTCGCGAAATAGTGGAACCTATTTGCCTTCCGGCAGCGTCCGACGACTTAGAGCGTTGCTTGTCTGTTCTTGTAGAAGGCTTCCTGGAAGTTGAAAAACGATTGCCTAAACTTCCGGTAGCTATCAGTTTTGCTTTTCCCGGGCCTGCTGACTATGAGCATGGAATTATTGGTGACTTGCCTAACTTCCCGGCTTTCAGGGGAGGAGTGGCACTCGGACCTTATTTGAAAGAGCAATTTGGTATTCCGGTTTTTATTAATAATGATGGTAATTTGTTCGCCTATGGTGAAGCTTTGGCGGGCACTTTACCTGAAGTAAATAAGCGCCTGAAAGAAGCAGGCAGCAGTAAGGTATATAAGAACCTGCTCGGAATTACGCTGGGTACAGGGTTTGGTGCCGGAGTGGTGATTGACAGTCGGTTACTGACCGGAGACAACGGTTGCGGCGGCGACGTCTGGATTATGCGGAATAAGAAATATCCCGAAATGATCGCGGAAGAAAGTGTCAGCATCAGGGCTGTCAGGCGAGTATATCAGGAATTGACCGGAAAGGATGCTTCTTCTTTAACTCCCAAAGATATATATGATATTGCCGAAGGGATCGCAGAGGGAGATCAGCAGGCTGCTGTCCGGAGTTTTAACGAACTGGGAGAAATGGCTGGTGATGCTATCATCCGTGCATTGAATATTGTTGATGGCTTGGTGGTGATTGGCGGAGGAGTGGCCGGAGCGGCTAAATACATACTTCCGGGAATCATGAATGAGATGAATCGGCAGATCGGCACATTTGCAGGAGCTTCTTTCCCTTGTTTGCAGATGGAGGTGTTCAATCTGTCCGAAAAAGAGGCATTTGATAAATTTCTGGAGGAAAAAGACAAGATGGTGAAAATACCATTTTCGGAGAGAGAGGTGCATTATGCCTGTCACAAGAAAATAGGCATTGCTGTTTCTACATTAGGAGCAAGCAGAGCCGTTGCTTTAGGGGCTTATTCCTTTGCTTTGTCCCAACTTAATATCTTATAATATATGATAACTCTTCTATTAATTCAAATATAAAATGTTATGAAACAATCTAATCTATTGAACGCGCAATTTGCCCGCCGACTTTTCAGAACGGCATTTTCGAGTTGGCAATTATTGGCTGTTATGTTGATTGTTTGTATGAATGTGGCTGTTGGTTCCAAACTGTATGCACAATCTAATACAATCGCAGTGAAAGGTAAGGTAATGGCAGACGGGGAACCCGTGATTGGGGCTACCGTGCTGGTGAAAGGTGTATCTACGGGTACGGCTACGGATATGGATGGAAATTTTTCACTGAATGTTGCTTCAAAAGCGGTATTGGTAGTTTCCTCAATTGGATATGAAACACAGGAAGTTCCGGTGAACGGCCGCCAGTTTATCAATGTGGTGTTGAAGTCGGATGTGGTTGCTTTGAAAGATGTGGTAGTGGTAGGCTACGGTGTGCAGAAGAAAGTCAACCTGACAGGAGCTGTGTCTTCTGTTTCTACGGATGAATTGGAAGGAAAGCCGATTTCCAATGTATTGGAAGCGATGCAGGGAACGACTCCCGGTTTGGTAATTCAGCAGGGAAGTTCTACTCCGGGTAGTGTACCTTCTATTAATATCCGTGGTTTGAATACGATGAACAACAATGATCCGTTGGTGATTATTGACGGAATTGAAGGATCGCTCGCCAATCTGAATCCGGCTGATATTGAGCAGATTTCTATTTTGAAAGATGCTTCTTCTACTGCTATTTATGGTTCACGTGCTTCCAATGGTGTGGTACTTGTCACTACCAAGAAAGGAAAAGCTGGTAAGGTGGAAATCTCTTATGATTTTATGTATGGTGTTCAGCAACCTACTTCATTGCCTAAGATAGCAGACTCGTGGGTATACGCTGAACTGTATAATGAAGCGGCTGTTAATTCGGGAAGAGCTGCAAAATTCACTCCCGAGCAGATTGCGCAATATAGAAATGGTGGTCCGAATGTAAATTGGGTGAAAGAACTTTATAATCGTAATTCTCCTCAAAGTTCACACAATGTTTCGATGACAGGCGGTAACGATCAGTTGTCTTATATGGCTTCTCTGGGTTATCTGGATCAGAGTAGTATGTTCAAGGGACCTGATTATGGTTATAAGCGCTACAATGCACGTCTGAATGTAAGCCATAAGGTGACGAATAACTTTACATTGAATTTGACTTCTCAATTTGCCCGTAATGACATTAAAGAACATGCTTACTGGACGGAATGGATTATCGAGCAGGCAAACCGCATGCCACCGATTTATCCGATCAAGAATGAGGATGGTAGTTATAATTATCCAGCCGGAAGTAACTCAAACGGTTTACAACGTTTGGAAGAAGGCGGTTATCGCCAGAATGTGAATGATGAATTATTGGGAACCATACAAGCCGAATGGGAAGTATATAAAGGACTGAAACTGATTGGAAGTGCTGGTGGACGCGTGTGGAATAATAAATTGCATGAAAACCGGAAAGCTTTTGAAGGTACGGGAGATACTGAAAACAAGTTGACCGAGCAATTCTACCGTTCCAAGAATATCACTACCAATCTGATGGTGACTTATAATACGAAGATAGGAAAGCACTCTATCGGTGGATTACTGGGGTATGCTTATGAAGGTTTCTCTGAAAAACAATTCTCTACCAGTCGTTTGACGGAAGATTCTAAATACGACATTTTTGTAGGTGATTTGAGTGGTGATAAGGTAAGTAATACAGGTTCGGGAAGTGACTGGGCTATCTATTCCGGTTTTGCAAGAGCCACTTATAATTATGATGAGAAATATTTACTGGAATTTAATATCCGTAATGACTACTCTTCTTATTTTGCTAAAGGAAACCGTTCGGGAGTCTTCCCTTCTTTCTCTGCAGGATGGCGTATTTCGGAGGAAAAATTCTGGTCTGTATTGAAACCGTATGTTCCTTCTCTAAAAATTAGAGGTTCCTGGGGATTGGTAGGTAATAACCGTATTGGTGCCTATCAATACATGCAGACGGTGTCTGTGACTAACGGCATCAGCTTCGGAGATAAATTGGCGCAGACGGCTACATTTGCTTCTACAAATCCTGATCTCAAATGGGAAACTACCCGTATGGCTAATATCGGCTTCGAATTGGGATTGTTGAATAATGATTTGAATATTACTTTTGATTGCTTCAATAATCGTACAAAAGATATTTTGGTGAATTTACCGGTTCCCGGATTGTTTGGTAATGGTGCGCCTATTCAGAATGCTGGTAAAGTAGAAACGAGGGGATGGGAGTTGTCAGTGAGCTATCGCTTGAAGACTGGCCCAGTAGTGCATAACTTCTCCGGAAATATTTCGGATAGCTTTAATGAAGTAATAGATACACGCGGTACGGAAATTATCGGTGGTTCGGATGTACAGACTATTATTAAGGAAGGTTATCCTTTGTATTCTTATTATGCATATCGTTCAGACGGATTTTTCCAGAATGAGGAAGAATGTCAGAAAGGACCGCACCTGGAAGGTATTACACCGAAACCGGGAGATATCCGCTATCTGGATAAAAATGGCGATGGTGTGATTAAACCGGATGATGACCGCTTTATCGTAGGTAATGATTTTCCGAGATATACTTTCGGCTTTACTTATGGGCTGGAATATAAAGGCTTTGATTTCTCGATGATGTGGCAAGGAGTGGGAAGACGTAACAAATGGATGCGTGGTGAATCTGTTGAGGCTTTCCATAATAATAATGAAGGTCCGGTAATGGATTTCCATCAGGATCGCTGGACTCCGAATAATCCGGATGCTACTTATCCCCGTCTGACAATGGGAGCAGAATCGGCTAATAATGCTGCAAAATCAGATTTCTGGATTCAGGACGCTAAATATTTGCGTCTGAAAAATGCGCAGATCGGATATACTTTCCCACAGCAATGGATGAAAAAACTCTATGTCAAGAATTTGAGAATTTTTGCCAGCGTGCAAAATCCGTTGACTTTCACGAATATGAAAGGTGGATGGGACCCGGAATATACCGGAGACGGCAGTGGTCGTGCTTATCCTGTGGCAAGAGTATATTCATTTGGACTTAATGTTAAATTTTAAACTGTACCGTGATGAAAACAACTATAAAGAATTTGATTTTATCTGCTGTTTTGGTAGTGGGCGGTGCCTCTTGTGTTGACTTGGATACGGCACCGTATGACAGAGAAACGGACCTGACTTATTGGGAAGAAGATCCTGAAGCAGCTGTCAAGGCGTTGAATAATTGCTATACGTATTTGGGAAATATGGACGAACAGCTTTATAGTGAAGCTATGACGGACAATGCATATACCAAACAACCTAATGATTTTACACAAAATATTGGTAATGGTTCATATTCTACAGCCGACTCTTACGTGAAACAGGTTTGGGACGGACGTTATACGGGTATCCGTATGTGCAACCAGTTGCTCGAAAATATTGACCGGGTTCCTGATTTAGATCCGGAATTGAAGAAACGTTATATCGGTGAGGCTAAAGTGCTTCGTGCTTATAATTATTATGAATTGTATACGAAGTTCGGAGATGTGCCTTATACAACGAAAGTGCTTTCTATTAAGGAAAGTATGTCTATCGCACGTACAGATAGAGCTACTGTCATTGCTAATATGTTGGCGGATTTGGATGAAGTGATTAACGGTAATTACCTGCCGACTTCTTATGATGCGGATAATAAAGGACGGATTACCCGTTGGGCGGCAATGGCTATCAAAGCTAAAATTTATCTGTTCGAAGGTAACTGGACGCAAGTGAAAAATATCACGTCCACCATTATGACGGAGGGAGGTTTTAGGCTCTTTGGAAGTTATGCAGGATTGTTTGAGATTGCTAATGAATACAACTCTGAAGTAATTTTGGATGCACAGTATCGTCCGACCAGCCGTGAACATCAGATGATGTATGCTTTCCTGCCACCTTCATTGGGGGGATATTCCCAGCTTTCTCCTTTGCAGGAGTTGGTAGACAGTTATATTATGCTAGATGGAAAAACAATAAGAGAGACAGGAACATCGTTTGACGAAAGTAATCCGTATGCTAATCGTGATCCACGTTTGAAAGCAACAGTGATGTATACTGGGAACTCATATACGTTGGCTGACGGAACAGAAGTCGTTATCAACTGTGAGAAAGGAGAAGGTAAAGATGGATACGGTGTAGGATCGGATTGTTCGGCTACCGGTTATTATATCAAGAAATACTGGGATAATACGTATCGTGCTACTCTTTATTCCGGTTTGAATCCGATTTTGATTCGTTATGCTGATATTCTATTGATGAATGCGGAAGCATTGGCAGAGTTAGGTGAACTGGATAAGACGGCTTGGGATGCAACTATTAAACCAATTCGTGATAGAGCCGGATTTACACTTGCTTCGGCAGTGGAATTCCCGGAAGGAGCTTCTAAAGATAAACTGATTGAGATTGTACGGAATGAACGTCGTTCGGAACTGGCATTGGAGGGTCATCGTCATAAGGATATTATCCGTTGGAGAATTGCGGATGATGTATTGAACGGATGGTGTCACGGATTGAAGACGAATGAAGTGGTAGGTACGGATAACGGATACGTTCGGGTTGAAAATAGAGCTTTTAATGCAAATAAACATTATTTGTGGCCTATACCACAGGCTGAACGTGACTTGAATGGTAATTTGGTGCAGAATCCGAATTGGTAATTGGTTTAACGACTCAAAAAGGAACAATTATGAAAAAGATATTATTAATATGTTCAGTATTTCTGGCAATGGTATCCTGTCAGGAAGATTATGAATTGAATGCGGATTTTACAGTCCCTACGGAATTGAATTCCCCTGCCTCTATCCAGTTGGATGTGTCATCTTCAGTACCTGTTGTGCTATCATGGTCCGGAGGCGGTGCGGCAGATGGCGGAATTGTATTGTACGAGGTTTTGTTTGACAAAGCAGACGGAGACTTTTCAAAGCCACTGGCTACAATGAAAAGTGATTTGGGAGCCAATCCCAGTTTGTCGATTACTCATGCGGCTATTAATACGATTGCCAGAAATGCTGGTATTTATCCTTTGGGAACAGGGGATATTAAATGGACAGTGACTGCTTCGAAAGGAGGAGTGGTGAAGAAGTCCGATAAGGTGGCTAATATCACTGTGACTCGTGGGGAGGGAATTGATAATATTCCGGCAGAATTGTATTTATATGGTTCGGCTACGGAGAACGGTGGACAAGGCGGAATTCCGTTCCGTTGTGTAGAAGAGGGAGTTTTCCAGATTTATACAAAATTGTCTGCTGGAAATATCTCATTTAAGTCTGCTACGACAGGTGAAACATTCAGTTATTATATTGATGATAGTTCGAAGTTGAGAGAGGGTGATGGTGAAACGGCAGTAACTGCCTCCGAAGAGGTAACCCGTCTGACTGTAAACTTTAATACAATGGCTATGACGACAGAAAAAATAGGTTCTTCTGTTCGTTGTATTTGGGGAGCGACATTTGCTGATATAGCTGTATTGCAATATGTTGGTAATGGTAAATTTGTAGGAGAGGGCGATATTCGCTTCCTTGATCCTTCTAAACCGGAAACAAATCCTCCTAGTTGGTTGACTTATATAGAAGAGCGTTATTACTTTATAGCTCAAGTAAATGGTGGTGATATGTGTTGGGGTAGAGGCGATGATGTGAGTGCCGAACGCCCGGTGGGTGGAGAACCTGCTTCTTTCTATGCTTTGTATGAGTTCCAATGGAGTCAATGGGAACACCTTTGGAAAATGAAAGGTAGTCTGGATTATACGCATGCGACTATCACTATCGATACGAACGCGGATGGATTGATGATACATACATTTACTAATGTGACTCCGATTAATTAATAAAACTAAGTTATGAAAAAGATAAAGACTATTTTAGCTATTCTTCCGGCACTATTATTCTCCTGTGCCGGAGATGACGTAGAGAAATATATTCCGCCTACACCGATTACTCCGTCAGAACCCGGAGAGGAAGTCGTTTATCATAAACGCGCTAAAGAGCAGTTTGATTTGATTAATCAGTGTTACCGGATCAATAGTGGGGCGACAGAAGGATTGTATAATGAAAATTATCCCAAGAAAGATGGTGATAACTCGGCTTCTTTCTTATGGCCGTATGACGGACTGGTATCAGGGGTCGCAGCTTTACATTCTTTGGGCTATGATGTGAATTATGCAACTATGGTTGACCGCTTTGAAGTTTATTATTCAACCCCTGATGGAGCTGTGGGTGGTTATGGTTCTCAAACTAATGGTACTACTGGTAGTGGAACGCGTTTTTATGATGATAACTCTATTGTAGGGATTGAATTGGTAGAGGCTTTTAATTTGCTAAATAATCAAGACTATTTGACAAAGGCCAAAAGAATCGTGGCATTTTTGCAAGAAGGTGAAGATGATACATTTGGAGGAGGTCTTTGGTGGAATGAGGATCAGAAGGGACAGCAGGGAGTTGGTGATTCCAATAAGCCTACGTGTGCCAATGGATATGCAACACTATTCTTACTTGAATATTATTCAGTATGTCCTCAAGAGGAAAAAGCAGATGTTTTAGCTTTGGCAAAACGTTTATATGCTTGGACGTTGAATAATCTGCGTGATCCGGAAGATGCTTGCTACTGGAATGATAAACAAGCGGACGGATCTATTAATAAAACAAAATGGACTTACAATACTGGTGTAATGATTTCTAACGGAGTCCGTCTGTATAAAATAACAGGTGAACAAACTTATCTGGACAATGCCATTGCTTCTTCTGAAGGTGCGTATAATTATTTTGTACGTCCGCTTAATGGGTTGGCGTTAGCTTATCCTGATCATGATCCTTGGTTTACAACAAAACTGATCCGTGCCTTTATTGATATTGAACCTTATTACAAAAATGCAGGTAATTATATCAAAACATTCATTAACTTCTTGGATTATGCATACGAGAATGCTCGTTTGTCAAGCGGACTGTTTTATGAAGATTGGACTGGAACAGACCCGAAACGGGCTGAACAGTTGTTGATGCAGGATGCTGCACTAGAATCTCTGGGAATTATAGCTTTGTATAAAGGGGAAACTGTGACGGAAGAATAGTGTATGAATGGTAAAATTAGAAATATAGTTTTATTTGTATCAGCGGTATCCATGCTTTTCTCTTGTGCAGGAGAGCCCAAAGCGACTCCGAACAAAGATAAGGCGGAAGAAATGTTTCAACGTGTCTGGGAACTCTATCGGGTTCCCAAATACGGTCTCTTCTCTGAATATTATCCCGGTAGTCATCGTCCTGATCTGACTTATTTTAATGATTCTACCCGACAGGCACAAGAGGTTTCTTACCTATGGCCTATGAGTGGTGTCTTTTCTTCAGCAGTATTGATGGCTGCCATCGAACCGGAGAAATATACAGTTTATGTCGATTCGATGGTGATGGCGATGGAACATTATTATGATACAACACGCGTTCCTTTCGGTTATCAGGCTTACCCTGTTCAATTTGGAAAGGTAGACCGCTATTATGATGACAATGGTTTAGTGGGTATTGATTATATTGATTCTTACTTGGTAACTAAAAATCCTCATTATCTGGAGAAAGCGAAACAGGTATTGACCTTTATTTTAAGTGGTTGGGATGAGAACTTTGAAGGAGCTGTTTCCTGGCTGGAAGGAGTGAAAGATCAGAAACCTGCCTGTTCTAACGGAAAAGCGATGGTGTTGGCTTTAAAACTTTATGAAGCAACTAAAGATGAGTATTATCTGGAGGTGGGAAAGAAGTTCTATCATTGGATTGATAAATATCTGAAAGATCCGGAAAGAGGAGTCGTTTGGAACTCATGGTTAACAACGACTTCAGCAGTATGCCCGGATTTGTATACTTACAATACAGGTACTTTGTTACAAGCAGCTGTAGCTTTATATAATTATACGGGTGAGCAGGCGTATCTGAATAATGCTAAATTTCTGGCAGAAGGAAGTTACAAAGTGTTCTTTAAATACACGGAAGACGGTATTCCTTATATTGCAGATTTGCCTTGGTTTAATTTGGTTTTGTTTAGAGGTTATCACGATCTGTACAATGTTACGGGGGATTCAAAATATGTGGATACGATGATAAAAGGACTGGATTATGCTTGGGATCATGCACGTGATCAGGCGGGACTGATGTATCATGACTGGACAGGGCGGACTGATGAAAAACGTAAGCCGAAATGGTTATTGGACGCTTCGTGTGTACCGGAATATTATGCACGTGTGGCAATAATTAAAGGAGAAGTTACAAACAGAAAAATGAAATAAATGATGAAATTAAAATGGATAGGTAGCCTGTTGATTCTGGCAGGTGTTGTAGGGTGCAAAACACCTGATCGTCCCAATCTGGTAGAGTATGTGAATCCGAATATTGGTACGGTTCATAGTCGGTGGTTTTTCTATACTCCGGCTGCCGAGCCTTTCGGTTTAGCTAAGCTGGGTGCATCTACAAACGGCACGTACGGAAATAATCAAGGTTGGGAGGCTGTAGGTTATGAGGACGGTCATGCTTCTATTGATGGTTTTCCCTGCTTGCACGAGTTTCAGATAGGAGGAATTTCACTGATGCCTGTTACGGGAGAAGTGAAAACAAACCCCGGAAAGCTGGAAGAACCGGATAAAGGTTTCCGTTCCCGCTTTGATAAAAAAGATGAAACTGCACGTCCGGGATATTATTCTGTGTTATTAAAGGATTATCAGGTAAAGGCTGAACTTACTGCTACGGCTCGTGTCGGATTCCAGCGTTATACATTCCCGGAATCGGAGAATGCCCATATATTGTTTAATATCGGCAATCGCCAGGGCGAAAGTGGAGCTGTGCGTGATGCGTACATCAGACAGGTAGATGGAAATACTATTGAAGGTTATGTGATTACAGAGCCGGAATATGTGAAGAAATATCAGGCAGGTGCCTCGGTTGCCATGTATTTTTATGCAAAATTGGACCGTGCGCCGGAATCTGTCGAAGTTTTCTATCAAGATAGTGCTTTGATGGCTCGTAATGAAATAAAAGGGCCGGGTGCTATCATGTGTCTGAATTATAAAACAAAGAAAGACGAGATAGTCAATGTAAAAATAGGTTTATCGTATACTTCCATAGAAAATGCGAAAGTGAATTTGGAATCGGAGGCGAAAGACTTGGCTTTTGATGAGGCTATGAAAGCGACTACGGATAAATGGAATGAGTCTTTGAGCCGCATCTTGGTTTCTGGAGGTACGGAAGATAGCAAAATCAAATTCTATACCGGGTTGTATCATGCATTATTGGGTAGAGGGCTTGCCAGCGATGTCAACGGAGCTTATCCTAAAAATGACGGTACCATTGGTCAGATACCTTTGACTAAGGATGGTAAACCGGAATATAATCACTATAATACGGATGCGGTTTGGGGAGCTTACTGGAATCTGACTTCTCTTTGGGCATTGGCATATCCGGAGTACTATAATGACTTTGTAAACAGTCAGTTGCTGGTGTATAAGGATGCCGGTTGGCTAGGGGATGGTATTGCTACCAGCAAGTATGTTTCCGGAGTGGGAACCAATATGGTGAGCATCACTTTAGCAGGTGCTTATAATAGCGGAATTCGTAACTTTGATGTGGAAACTGCTTATCAGGCAGCCTTGAAGAATGAATTAGGCTGGGAAGGCCGCATTGAAGGGGCAGGCAAGATGGATGTGAAACAGTTTGTAGAGAGAGGGTATGTGCCTTATGAGAACAGTGTTCATTTCGGCACACATCCGGAAGGTTCGAGCTTCTCCGTATCTCACACATTAGAATATAGTTTTAGTGCTTATGCAGTGGCTCAATGGGCAAAAGCTTTGGGACGTACGGAAGATTATAAGCGTTTGATGGAGCTTTCTGCAGGTTGGGAAAAGTTGTTTGATGATTCGCTGAAGATGATTCGTCCGAGAGTACCCAATGGTGAGTTTATTGATAACTTTAATCCATTGGAATCATGGAGAGGTTTTCAGGAAGGGAATGCAATGCAATATACTTTCTTTGTACCGCAGAATCCGGCTCGTTTGATTGAAAAAGTCGGCAAAGATGAGTTTAACAATCGGTTGGATTCTATCTTCACAGAAGCCCGTAAGTCGATTTTTGGTGGTGGAAAAGTAGTAAATGCTTTCTCTGGTTTACAGAGCCCTTATAATCACGGAAACCAGCCCAGTCTTCATATTTCCTGGTTGTTTAATTTCTCCGGTAAGCCTTACCTGACACAGAAATGGACGCGTTTGATCTGTGATGAGTTTTATGGAACAAACGGAGAACATGGTTATGGTTATGGTCAGGATGAAGACCAGGGACAGTTAGGAGCCTGGTATGTGATGGCAGCAATGGGATTGTTCGATGTACAGGGAGGAGCTTGTGAACGGCCGACTTTCCAGATGGGCAGTCCATTGTTTGATAAGATTGAAATTAAACTTAGTCCGGTGAATGCAACTGGAAAAACGTTTGTGATTGAAACGACAGGTAATACCCCGGATGCATATTATGTACAGTCGGCTACGCTGAATGGCAAACCATTGGAACAGTGCTGGTTGTACCGGGATGAACTCTATAAAGGTGGGACATTGAAACTCACAATGGGAAATCAACCGAATGAGAAATGGGGAGTGGAAAATCCGCCTCATTGTTCTGAATAAACAGCTTATTTTCCTCGGTGTCGATGTTGCTTGACAGGACACCGGGGATTTTACATTTTATAATATAGTGGGTTAAACATGAAAACACAAAATTCTATTTATGCCGCCCTTCCCGTTCTTTTCGGGTTCTTTGTAATGGGCTTCTGTGACATAGTCGGTATTTCGTCCGATTATGTTCAACGTACTTTCGACTGGTCTCCCGTGATGACGGGATTTGTTCCTTCATTGGTTTTTATCTGGTTCCTGTTTTTAGGTATTCCTGTTGGAAATCAGATGAACAAATGGGGACGTAAAAATACGGTTTTACTTAGTATGGGAATAACGGTAGTGGGTATGCTGCTGCCATTAGTCGTTTATAACAGTGCGACTTGTATGATAGCTTATGCTCTTTTGGGAATTGGCAATGCCATTTTACAGGTTTCATTGAATCCGTTATTGAGTAATGTGGTAACCAGCCAACGTTTGCTGACAAGTAGTTTGACAGCAGGACAAGTGATTAAAGCTGTGTCTTCTCTCGTCGGGCCGGAGATTGTGTTGCTGGCTGTAGCACATTTTGGAGATGACAAATGGTATTATTGTTTTCCTATATTAGGCTTTATCACGTTATTGTCTGCCATTTGGCTGATGGCTACACCTGTTAAACGGGAAGCTTCCAGTGCCGCAACCCAACAACTTTCTATCAGTGATACTTTTTCTTTGTTGAAGGATAAAACGATTCTGTTGTTGTTTCTGGGTATCTTTTTTATTGTGGGAGTAGATGTTGCTACCAACTTTATTAGCTCCAAACTGATGGCGGAACGATTTGACTGGACGGCAGAACAAGTGAAGTTTGCCCCACAGGTTTATTTTTTAAGCCGTACGGTAGGTGCTTTGTTGGGTGCTTTCTTGTTAGCCCGTATTGCTGAAATGAAATATTTCCGTGTGAATATTGTTGCCTGTATTTTCTCTTTGCTTATTCTGGCCTTTGTAAAAAATGATATGGTGAATCTGATTTGTATCGGTGCTGTCGGCTTCTTTGCCTCATCCGTATTTTCTATCATTTATTCGATGGCTTTACAGGCAAGGCCGGAAAAAGCAAACCAAATTTCAGGATTGATGATTACTGCTGTTGCCGGTGGCGGAGTCGTTACTCCAGTTATTGGATTTGCGATTGGAATAGTAGGTGTGATCGGAGGTGTTTTTGTTACTTTAGCTTGTGTGTGTTATTTGACTTATTGTGCTTTTGGGGTGAAGACCTCGAAAGCGTAGTATTATTGCGAGAAGATGCTATCTTCGCCCGAATCCTACTTAGCGACTGCGGAGTTATCCACAAGTAAGACGCTATATGTTTTAAAGGTACATATTGCAATAATTCCGGAGTCTCTTTGATTTATCGTCGGCAGACAATGAAACGATCTTTCAAATAAATTCCGAAAATATAGAAAGTGGTTAATAACTCTGTCAATGGTACGGCTAGCCAGATACCCGGTATACCCAATACCGGAGGGAGCGCAAAGAATCCGATCAACATAAATACGACTCCCCGGAGAAGAGTGATAATTGTTGCCCGCTGACCTCTTTCGACACTCTGATAATAACCAATGCCAATCATGTTGACGGCAAAGAAAATGAATCCTACTCCGAAATAAGGAAGCCCGTTTACTGCTATATCAAATGCAGCGTAGCTGCGGTCAATGAATAACGAAACGATGTCTTGGCAGCATAGTACGGTAAGAATGAAAAAGCTGATACCGCAGATTAAAGCGGTCCGAATGGCGAGATGCAGTGTCTTTCGTACACGCTCGGGTTGTCCGGCTCCGAAGTTATAGCTGATAATCGGCTGTGCGGATTGTGCAATGGCATTATAGACCATGAAGATGATAGGGAAGAAGTAACAGGCAATACTGAATGCTGCCACTCCGTCTTCACCGAGATGGCGGATGAAAACGTAGTTCCCCAGAAACATCATACAGGCAATGGAGGCTTCACTGATAAAAGCAGAGCTTCCCAGTTTAATTATATAACCGATGTTGCGAAGAGTCAGTAACAGACTTTTGATACTTAACTTTATCCGGCATAGATGGAGGGTACGAGAGAAACGGAGTAAGTAAATCAGTGTCATCAACCCTCCCACGACAGTTCCCAGACTGGTGGCAAAAGCTGCTCCCATTATTCCCCAACCAAGTTCGAAGATGAATATATAATCCAGTATGATATTGAGTATGGCTGCAACCGCATTACACATCATGGCATAGGTGGGTGAACCGTCCAGACGGATGCAGAACATACCTATATTTAAGACTTCGTAGAATACGAGAAAAGGAATGTACCATGCCATATATTCTACAGCTAACGGCAACAATCGGTCCGAACTACCTAATAATCTGGCTAATGGCTCTATAAAATAAAGGCACAGAGCAGACAGGATAAGTATGAGCAATGCGGAAAAAGCAATTGCCTGAGTGATATTAATACTTGCTACTTTGCGTTTTCCCTGAGATAAATGAATGGAAGCCACCACCGAAGCTCCCACTCCGAACATCAGTCCGATACCCACTGCGATCATAAAAAGCGGTGCAGTGATATTTACTGCCGCCAGCGCGTCACTGCCAATTCCTTTTCCTACAAATATCCCGTCCGTAATAACGAACAGAGCCGAGAATACCATCCCAAGTACCGTAGGAATTAGTAACTTACGGAACAACGTGGAGATGTTCATACTGCCGAAATCAATACTATCTTTCATAACTTTCTACCTTTGTCGTTGAAAATGGCGACAAAGGTAGGGTTATGGGAGGAGATAAAAATTACCATTTGGTAATTTTTATCTCTATATTTAATAGGGAAAAGAATCTCTTATGTATATTCTATCAATTATTTGAGCATGTTGAAATCCTTTATTCCAAAAACTTCAGTGGATATTTCACCCAACCAACCGCTTTTACTATTAACACCCACTTGTACTTTGATAAAATCAACGTACTTCAGGTTTGCATCCTTACCGTCGAAAGTTACAGCATGGGATATCTTGAAATGATTGTCAGACGGTCCGGCATTATAGTTGTCATCATCTGTCAGACGATCAATGGCACTGAAATTATCAGCATATCCCCATTCATAACTATCATTTACCCAATAAGTACCATTACCGGATTGATCGTAATTACGCTCTTTCAGGCGAGTACCTCGCAAAGTATATTGTTTTTCCTTTACCCAGGCGGGATAATAATAATCTTGCCGGTGAAAAGCACCCAGATAATCAATAGACCCACTTTGACCATGATTGTCTGTCCATGGGGTGGGAAGCTGAATACCAGTTGGTTTATGATAGGTGACGGCATAGTCCTGCCAGGTTTCGGCTTTCCCATATTCGGATCCGCGCAATTCATACCAAGTGTCATTAGGTAACCCATCACCATTTTCGTCCTGCATTACCCATACAATTCCCGGTTCTGACGAACCATCAAAAGCGTTTCCTGTAATAGCAATGTTGTAATCTCCATCATTCACGATACTATGATCGAATCCAACGATGATGTATCCACCGAATCCGCCTAGGGAAACATAAGCCGTCTGATTGATTCGTTCTTCTGCATAGGTGCAGGCTTCTGCCATAGTTGTTGTGGTATGATTCTCATTGATGAATTGACCGGGAGCCGGTAAATATTCATATACTCTGTTCATTGACGCAGAACTTGTGGCGCTAATCTTCCGCTGGTATGTTCCTGCGGGAGGGCAAACATTGACTTTTAATGTTTGCGTAGCGAGTATATATGAGTTCTTCATTTCGACCTTTACCGTGTGTTCCCCCTGCTGCCCGGATGTAAACAGATAAGTATCATTTTCTCCGGATTGCACTTGTTCATTGTCCACGGTCCATGTATAGACTGCATCCAGTGCATTATTCACGTCAACCGGTTTGATACGGATAGTTCTGCCGGCTGACATGTTATATTCCGTTTGCAGGAATGTCCAGTTGAAATCTACTTGATCCGGTGAACAAACTTCTACTTTGAAAGTTACTTCGTCATCGCCATCTTCATTGTGAGTAGCAAAACGAACCTGATATTCGCCAAGCTCGATTGTGGGGAGAGTACAGGTTAATTCGTTCGAAATATCTTCACCGTTTATTTGCCAGGAGTAACTGGTTTCCAGAAAAGAATCTACTATGGGTGTAATGGTTAGTTCAGAGCCTTGAAGCACTTTGAAACCTTTGTCGGCATCCGCAATAGAGATAGTCGGTACATCAAGCTGAAAGACATCGATACGTATCTCTTTTTCTGTTGTCCCTCCAGCATTGGTGGCAGAAATCAGAATGAAATACCTGCCTGCTTCATCGGCTGAAAATGTCAGGGTGGAAGCGGTACAGATACTCTTTCCATCTATTGTCCAGTTAAAGGTCGTTTCCGAATCGGTATTTTCATAAACAGGAGCGATGGTTATCTCCCGACCAATTTTTGTTTTATAGATGGGGGATTCTTCTTTCAGGGTAATGACAGGAGCGGAAAGAAGAGGAGAGTCCTCCTCTTCTTTCACGCATGATACTAATGCGAACAGAACAAATAAAAGAAGTATAATATGTTTCATTAGAATCTCACTGCTACGTCATCATAACAGAAATAAGCCGGTTGGCTAAAACCGTAACCATTATCATTGCTCCCTGTGACATTAAAATCAATCTTTACTACCTTGCCCAGAGCTGATAAATCCCATTTGCTCCATTCCAGAATGTTACCAGTTTTTCCTACCAGATAAAATTCAGGTTTAGTTTTAACTTCGTTACCGTCTTCATCATAACCGATAGCGACCAGTTTTACCCAATCATCTTCCCCGGCAGGTGCAGTCAGTCCGTTGCCATTGGCTACACAATTGGCGAGATAAGTTGTCATTGTCACATACATATGATCTACTACACGAGCTACTCCATCTCCAAAGTAAATGTAGGGTAAGTTTTCGGAAGCATAACCGGAGTTATCTGTATAGCCATAATGTACACAGAAATTCTTAGAGCCGTTATGCCCTCCATTTCCTGTTGCCGGATCTTTGTAATAAACCGCCAACTGGTATTGAAAACCTCCATGAGTCAAATCCATATCTACATAGTTGGATATAGCGTGTCCACCTCCCCAATAACAGGTAGTGCCCCAATTCGTTGGGAACTCATGTTGGAGTAATGTATTGTTTTCATCATACCAATTATAGTCTGAAGGGCCCATTCCTGATTGTCCATAAAGTAACGGACCGCCATATTGAGGATTGTCAATTAATGAAGACCAGTCGCTTTTACCTATATAATTGCCTGTACCTTTATAATCGGAGTCTTCAAAAGATAACCCTTTTAAAGTATATGCAGAAGCATAAACGAATAATCGCTGAATTTTTGTTAGTCCTTGTTTATTAAATAACTGGATTTTAATGACAGCTTCATTTTCTGATACGGAAGCAGGGGCGGTAATGGAAAGTTTGGTATAGCTCATTTTTATTGTCCATCCTTCCGGTGCATGGACGATGAAGTCTGCCACGTTAGTGAGTTGTAATTCAAATGATTTGGTTTGGTTAAAAGTGAAATATTCAACGCTTCCCATATCAGTGACTTTCATAACCGAATTAGTTGTTTTTGGCAGCATGAACGAAGTGTTTTTTTCATCTGCCAAAGTAATGATAACAACATCATTCTCCGTGTCATCTACTACCGACTTGAAGAAAGAATCCCCGTCCTTTCCCGTTGCTTTTACCGGTTTGCCATCTGTTCCATTCATGCGTTTAGCTCCTTCACCTGTATCAACCGTCCAATAGCCTTCACTGTCAACTCCCATGACAGGAGTTACACCTGTTACTCTCAATTTGTGTTCGGCATCCGGTAGCCATTCTGTAGTGCCATTAGTGGTGACTGTCCAGTAATATATTCCGTTTTCATCAGCTTTCACTCCAATCACAGGAGCATCTGTACCATTTGTTCCATTTTTGATAGATACTTTGCTTCCGTCATTGAAGGTCAGCGTGTAGCCTTCGGAGGTCTGTTCTGTATTCGTAATTATTTTCCCTTGATTTAATGCGTCTACCAAACTCTGTAAAGTTGTAATTTCTGAGTTCATTTTCTTGACTGTTGTTTCTAGTGTTTCTACTCGTCCGTCAAGATCATTGACTTTATCCCAGAGATCATCGTCATTGTAGCAACTGCATACCGTAATGATAGTGAGCAGTAAAAATAGAATTTTCTTCATTGCTTTTGTTTTTAATTAGTAATAGTGATATGAATTATTGAATCGCTTTTAGTTTCTTATCTGTAAAGGCAATATGTGCCGGAATGTCCCCCGTGATGACTGACCATTTCTTTTTTCCATCCCGGGAGAAACAGTATAATGTGCCAGGAGTCACATAGTCTTTGGCATCGGTGACGAAGAATTCACCTGTTTCCGGATTGATTGCTATTCCATAAGGTATCTTGATAGATTTTTCCGTACCATCTGTAATAAAATTGCGGGTATCAGTTTTCTTTGTTTTTGTATTATAAATAGCGTAAGAGACTGTCCAACTGTTGGTGTAATAACTCCATTCTGTACTGTATATATACAGTGAATCTCTGCAAATAGCCATTTCTGTATTGGGAAGAAGCGGTAATTCTTCGATTACTTTATCGGTATTGGAATCTATTACAAATGTTTCGGAGTAAGTGTCATAATAATCTCCCCGGGATGAGACATAAATATTTCCGTATTGGTCTAATTCCATTCTATGCAAATTGATTCCCACATCAATGGTTTTGATAACTTTGAATGTGTTCAAGTCGATGACGGATACCGTGCGGTCATAATTAGGTACGCGATACCCGCCGGAGTTGGCTACATAGAGTTTGTTGCCCACAATCACCATTTCTTCCGGCTGGTAGCCGACCACACAGGTATCTTTGACAGTCAGTGTGGTAGTGTCAACACGTGCTACATACCCCAGTCTGGCGTTGGGATCTATTTTGACAGGGCCTGCATACGAACTGACGTATGCATATTTATCTTTAAAAACTATATAACGGCAATTAGGTATGGAAATTTGCGTGATGTGTTTTGCTGTTTCTACATTCATCACTTCTACGAAATGAGAACAGTTGATGATGGCATATAACTTATTTCCATAGATTTGGATATCATTTCCCACATCCCCCAATTCTTGTACGACTCCCGGGTTCCGTTCCGCATAGATATTCTTATGATAGATACCGGTTTCGTAATCAAAGTAATCAAGGGTAGCCTTGTTGCTTCCCATATTTCCTTCATTGAGTAGAAAGAAACCTTTGACAGAGGTACCGCTTACTCCGGGAGTAACTTGGTTGGGAGTTGACGGAATAATGCGTTCATCTTCGCGACAAGAAGTCGATAGAAGAACAAAACAGATAATGATGGATAGAACAGATATTCTCATAACATGACGTTTAATTTGATTTTAAAACTTGTACCGGGCATAGGATAGCATTGCACTACTTCATATTGCTGATTGAAGATATTATTAATTTCTGCCGTTACACGTATTCCCGTTTTCCCCCATTGAAAAGTTTTGGATAGGGAAAAATCGTGGGTATACCAGGGCTGTGCGTAGTTCTCCGGGATATTGGCGACTGCTTCATAACGTTCACCTGTATAAATGAAACTATAGTTACAGGACCATGTTTGGTAACTTCCATTGAGGATGATGGAACCTCCATGCCAAGGTATATAAGGAATCTGGCCTCCATACCATTCACTGGTAGGATCGGTAAAATCCTGTGCCTTTTGATAGGTGTAATTGAAGAGAGTGCTAAGTTCCACCTTTCCGAAGCCCCATTTTCCTCGTATGGCTGCGTCTAATCCCCGAATTTCCACATGTCCGAGATTAATCATAGTCCAACGGAACTGGTTGGAGGTAGGCATGGCAATGATTTTATCATCTACTTCATTATAGTAACCATCTATTTGTAAGTCCAGGCTTTTCAGCCAATGGTTATTCCAGGTGTGAGAGAAAGTGATACCCACATCGTATTGGGTGGTATATTCTGGTTTTAAGTCCTTATTGCCTATAAAAGTATAATACAAATCATTGAGAGTTGGCATGCGAAAGACTTTCTTATAAAAGGCCCGTACATTCAGAGGGAGCTTGGTCAATGGTTGCCAGGTGGCTATGACAGACGGAGTGTATTTGTTTTTGGTGCCTGCATTGGCTCCTTTGGTACGTGTATTGTCATCGACATGAGTATATAACAGGCTCGCCTGCAACATGAGGCGGTTGAAGTCAAAGGACGTGGCAGCAGAAGTCAGGATTGTATTACGGGTTGGATAGACAAAATCTATGAGATCGGCCCGTAATGCATTCCATTGAAAATCGTTGGATAATGACATACTCCACCAGGGATAGATGGTGAATAAATGGGCGGCCGAAGCATAGATTTCTTGCTGTCGGTAGTGATTGTCTACGTACATGGTGGTGACATCCAGTCTGGGATCGGATAAATAGTGGAGATAGTCATAAGCATATTTTCCGTTGGCTAGCAGACTGTACCAAGGCTTAAAATAGTTTTGAAAAGAGCCTTGCACAAACAGATTGGTATCCCACTGCCGGTCCTGATGGCGAAACTTACCCGGTTCTTCTCTTACCGCAGCTCCGGGGTATCCCCGTTCCGAATTGTATAGGTATGCTTTGGCTTTCCATTCTCCTTTGGGGACTTTTCCGAAGAATGCATTCTCCAAACGTAACATTCTTACGTCTCCATTTTGACGAACAGCTGTTGTGTCGTAACCATCTTTCTTGGCGTATGTGAATTTATATCGTCCTGATGTATACATATACTCCGTACTGATGGAACTGCTTATTCGTTCGTTGAAACGATGTTCCCAAAGTAGTGACGGATTGATGGTAGAGAATGAACCGCCTTTCACCCCGATGTTCAGATTGTTTTTCTTTTCCCCTTTGAATAGGGGTTTTCGTGTCTGCATATATATGGCACTTGCGGAACTATAATCTTTGGCAGGTTGGAAGATGGCACTTTTTTGACCATTATATAGTGAAATGACTTCCATATTATCTAATGAAAAACGGCCTAGATCGACGACTCCATTTTGCGCATTTCCTAATTCAATACCATCATAAAATACTCCGACATGATGACTGCCCATACTTCGTATATTGACGGTTTTTAGTCCGCCAATACCTCCATAATCTTTTATCTGTACTCCGGAAAAGTAGCGTAAAGCATCGGCAACGGAGTAAACATTTAGCTTCTCAAGTTCTTTGCCGGACAGTATCTGCACAGGAGACATCTTTTTTTGCATCCGATTACTGTAGATAGTAACTTCTTTGAGTTTGAGAAGTGTATCAGACAGAGAAGTCTGATGCCGAACCTTGGATTGGGAAATGGCCGGTAATGTGGTAAATAAAGATAGAATCAAACATAATATCCACCGTAAATGGATACAATGCTTATTGTATGAATGGACTTGAATAGAAAGCATGTCTTTTATTTTATAGGTATAAAAAATCCGTTTGTTCAGATCTGAATTCAATCTACACAAACGGACATATAGCTATTATACCAAATAAAAGATAATTGCTTATTTTCTATTTGACTACTACCCGAAATCCCGCAGGTGTAAATCAGAGCATCAAGGCAGGTCTTCTGACTCATCCCATTTTGCAACGCCTTCCCAGATAAACTATCCAGTGACTTTCGTGTTGCAATTTTGCTCTCTGATTACAAGGAGCGGAGATTTACAGCAGCAGGTTCTGTTGCCGGTTTACACGGCATTCCCTTTTCATTCCTTAACAGTGTATATACTGTAACAAGAAACCTTAACGCCACAAAGTTAGAGAATTTATTAATAACTTTATCTTGTTTGGCTAAAAAATCAGCTTACGAGAATCATATTTTATTATTTATATTTTTATCCTAGTGATAAAATGTTTATTTTATACGTACCCTCATATTTGGTGCGTCGAATGTCACCGACTCGTTTCGGAACAGTCTTTCGATATGTCCGCTCGCTACCATTTCTGGGGTAGGCAGTGTATACATATGCGGGTTATCTATCAGCATGATAGAGTCGCAGAGTGACAGCGCTATGTCGAGGTCGTGTGTGGAAAATAGGATACATTTGTCCTCTTCCTGTGCCAGTCTCTTCAAGAGCAGGCAGAGTTCGTAACGGTTAGGCAAGTCGAGAAAGGCGGTGGGTTCGTCGAGCAGGATGACAGGGGTGTCCTGGGCTAGCGCGCGGGCAATCATGATTCGTTGACATTCGCCGTCGGACATCTTATCCATGGTCGTTTCCGCATAAGCGGACATGCCGACCAGCTGTATGGCAGTATCTACCCGCATTTCGTCTTCCGGTCGTAGTTGTCCGATCCAGTTTGTATAAGGGGCGCGTCCCATAGACACTACATCTTTACAGCGAAGATTGGCGATGCGTACTTTGTCTGTCGTTACAAAGCTGATGCTACGGGCTAGTTTTTCCGGTTTCAACGAGGCTATTTTTTTGCCTTGTAGGATGATTTCTCCCGACTGTGGCTTTTCCAGTCCCATCATGGCACGGAGCAATGTACTCTTTCCTGCCCCGTTGCGTCCCAGCAGGGCGATGAGTTGTCCGCTAGTCATCCGGGCATTTACCATCTCTAACAGCGTACGCTGTCCATATCCTAATGTCAGTTCTTTAAGCTCTATCATTTGAATCTGCGCAAGTTTTTAGCGATTACCCATAAAATAACCGGAACACCCAGCAGGGCAGTGATGCAGTTCACTGGGAGCAGGAAGCTCTTGGCGATAATGTCACAGAGAAGCATACTGATAAGTCCCGTCAACATGGTGCCGGGGACAAGTATCCGGTGGTCGGCATTGTTGAACAGCAACCGGGTGACGTGTGGCACAGCCAGCCCGATGAAACCTACCGGACCGCAGAAAGCAGTGACCGTTCCTGTCAGCAATGCGGTAGAAGCGAAAATGAAGGTGCGTGAACGCTTGATGTTCATTCCCATTGTCCGCGCGTAGTTCTCACCGAGCAGCAATAGGTTCAGTGACTTGATGCAAGCTACGGAGAACAGCAGACCTATGCACAGCATCGGAATCATGACTCCCAGTTGGGTGGCAGTGATATGGCTGAGCGAGCCCATCGACCAAAGCGTGAACATTTTCAGTTGTTCGGCAGAACTCAAATATTGCAGAATCTGGATAATGGCACCTGCCACGTATCCTATCATAACCCCCATAATCAGCACGCCGAGAATATTTTTCACTTTCCGGCTGATGACGGCTACTCCCAATAGGATGACAGCCGTTCCTATCCATCCCGAACCGACGATACCCAATGATTGGAGAAGCGAGAAGTTCGTCCATCCGAGCAACGGAGCGCCTAGTATAAACAGAGCCACTCCCAGTCCTGCGCCCGAACTGACTCCCAGCAGATAAGGGTCTGCCAGCGGATTCTGAAAAACTGTCTGCATCTGCAGGCCGCTGACGGAAAGCGCTACGCCTATCAGCCCCGCCACTACTACCCGTATGAACCGGATGGAAAGTAGGATATTGCGCGTTGTTTCGTCATATTCGCCGCCGGTGAGCACCGCCCATACTTTCAAGACAGGGATGTACGTATCTCCTGTTGCCATGTCTATCAATAATAATAGTACGGCAACGATACCTAATGCAATAAATAAAAGGGCGGTATGTTTATGAGGTTGCTTCATCTGGAATTGCGAGTACGTTTGGTGAATAAAGATTCGATCATTCTTCTAGGCATAGGTTCGTTTCATTCCAGATGCCTGTAATAATAGAGTGAATCCGGCACTAGTTCTGGATGGAAGATATGAATCAGGTCGCGTAGAACCACGTCAGGGCGTATCACTGCCGATTCCCAGTAATCATTACCGCCCGTCGGGGTCAGCCGCAAATTATTATTATAAACCGTCCGTTCACGTACAGCTTTCGCATCCGCGAATTTCGGATTGACGGTTTTCAACTCATCCAGACTCGTTGCCGAACCTACATTAATCCAATAATCCGCTTTTTGTATCAGCCCGTAAGCCGTTTCCAGTCCAATCGAGGTTGAACTGTTGGAACTGTTTTCTTTGTAGATATACTCTGCACCCGCATCCGCTACTAGTTGCGCCATATAGCTTTTTGTAGAAGGCATCACCCAACTGTCGTTCCACGGTGTGTTGAACATAACTGTTGGGCATTGTCCGACCGATTCCGTGAGCGCTTTCAATGACAGATAACGCTTCGGAATCTCACTGAATATTTCGATACCCTTCTCTCGGCTATCCGTCAGTTCGGACAAAACAACCATCCATTCGGCTTTGCCTAGCGGTGATTCCTCCAAGTATTCGCCCATATAAATATAGGGAATGGATAGTTCTTTCAGCTTGTCTGTAATGGCGGTCTGTGCGTCTCCGATACCGTATAGCAGAACGATGTCCGGCTTCAATCCCAGCAACAGTTCATAATTCATCTCAGGTCCCATGTCCTTGATAGAATCCTTATGCGCAAGGATATACGGGTTCGATACATAGTCGATGCCCGATACCGCCACGATTCGGTTTACCTGTCCTAGTGCATCGAGCATGGCGATGTAGGAAGAAGACATACATACAATGCGCTTTGCTCCGGCAGGAATGGTAGAACCGATGAATCCGGTGGGTGCCTGCTCTCCATTTCGTGATATGAAGTAGGACATTTCTACCTCTTTGGCTCCCTGCCATGGGTTGAATACCTGTATCAGAGTACTTTGGACATTGGTTGCGCCTAATATCTTAAATCCTGCCGCATATTCAGGAGTATATATATCCTGATTGAATGCTTCGAGAGAAGTCTTTTTGTTAGAAATACAACTTGCCAAAAATAGCAAGGAGAATAGAATGAAAGTGTAAATGGATTGTTTTATCATTTTATTTACATTTGGTTGTAACAATCTTGTAAACATATCGTGCAAATATATGAATTGTTTTCTAATATGTTATTATTCCGTTTCTACAAAATTGCTACTTATTTATATATCGCATATAGCGAAATTTCGGTCTTATCTCGTTTGATGTCGATATTGACTTTGAATTCTTTATTAGAATAATGTCCAAATGAAAATTTGGAGGTAAACAAGAATGTGGGGAGCTTTTGGGATTTTTCACAGAACTTTCTCTTGAATCATAGTTGGATTGTGTACTTTTACCCTCGTAAAACTACTAAAAGAGACTAGCTTATCGACATGGAAATTAATAGGACGATTGTATTGCTTTTGTTGTTATGTTGTATGCATACAATTTTATATGCTCAACAGACGAGAACTGTCAAAGGCAGAGTACAGACGTTGGAAGCAGGAAGTGATAAGCTACAGTCTTTACCTTCAGCTAGTATTGTTGTCTTGCAAAAGGAGGATTCCACTTTTGTAAAGGGTACGACAAGTGATAAGAACGGTCGTTTTGTTCTTAAATATCAGCCGCAGAACAGAAGGCAATATTTATTGAAAGTCTCCTTCATGGGAATGGAGTCCGTATACCGTATATTGAGTGATTCGCTGTCTGTGAATGTTGGTGTGGTCACACTGAAGGATGATGATATACAAATCGGTGAAGTGACAATCACGGGAAAATTGAAAGAGGTAGAGATGAAGGGAGATACTACCGTTATCAATGCTGCTGCCTATAAAACTCCCGAAGGTTCTTATCTGGAGGATCTGGTGAAACGTGTTCCGGGATTGGTGTATAATAAGAAAGATCATTCGTTAACTTACAACGGTCAGGCTATCAGTGAGATCAATGTCAATGGAGAATCCTTTTTCTCGGGGGATAAGAAAACGGCACTCGAAAATCTGCCGGCAAATTTGATTAGCAAGCTGAAAGTATATGATAAGAAATCAAAAGAAGAAGAGTTTACCGGAATCAGTTCTGGAGAGAAAAAGTATGTGCTTGATCTTCAGACTAAAGATGAACTGAACAAGACTTGGCTGACGAATGCGACGGTAGGATATGGAAATAATAAAAAGAAGGACCTGGAAGGACAGGTGAACTATTTTAATAAGAACGGAGAGAATCTTTCTTTTATGGCCCGTTCTACCAATCGCTATCAGAATAGCACTTATAAGGACAATATCAATAACTCTGTCGGGCTGAATATGACGCGCAAGTTCGGCAAGAAGTTTTCTTTGACCGGAAATGTGAACTATGACTTGAACCGGAATGGAAATATCACTTCCATGTATCGGGAACAATATTTGACGAGTGGCAATCAGTATTCGGCTTCTGCCAATGAGGGTACTTCGAAAAGCCGGTCTATGAATTCGAGTCTGATGGGGGAATGGAAAGTCGATAAGCGTACACGCATACATTTCAACGGGAGTTTCGGGCTTTCTCCCAACGAGAATGAGAGCAGTAATCAGGGTGCTTCTTTTGATGCTCCTCCTAATGTGAATCATGAGAGTCTGTTTGCTGATTTTGAATCTATACCTAAGGATATGAAAGTCAATCGTAGTGAGAACCGTTCGGCTTCGGAAAATAAATCCAATCGTTATAATTGGATGATTGGGATTATGAGGCGTTTGAATGAGAAAGGAACTACATTAGGACTGAATGTAACAAATTCTGATTCATGGGGAGATAATGAGAGCTTTTCGCTGTCTCAGACTACTTATTTCAAGCTGGAAGACAAGAATGGGAATGATTCGGTACTTTATCGAAACCAATATATAAAGTCTCCTCAGACAAATAATCAGTGGAGGGTAGGAGTCAGCTTTACTCAACCGATTGGCAAGAAGGTGCATTTCCGGGCAGCATATAATTGGAATACACAGTATGAACGGGACAACCGTGATACGTATGAATTGTCTTCCATGACAAACCGGGATTCTTTCGGTGATTTGCCTGCAGGTTATGAGGCGGGGTATGTGGATAGTTTAAGTAATAGGAGTCATAGCCGCAGTAATGGGCACGACTTGAATGTAGGCTTCAATTATTCGGATGATACTTGGATGTTTAATGCTTCGTTGGGTGTCACTCCGCAGAAGCGTACTATTGATCGGAAAGTCGGAAAACTTTATGCGGACACCACAATGCGTACGATTGATTATCAGCCTATGATATGGCTGAGTTGGCGGAAAAAGAAAATGCGTGTCAGTCTTAATTATAACGGAAGAACCCGGCAACCTTCTTTATCGGACTTAATGCCGTTGACGGATAATAGCGATCCGTTGTATATTACTCGTGGAAATCCGGATTTGAAACAGATGTTTATGCATACTATGCATGTGAGTTTTCAACATCCTTCAAAGGGAATATCCGCCAATCTGGGATGGCAGATGGAGAAGAACAGTGTCACACAAGTTGTTCTCTATGATGTGCAGACCGGTGGACGGGAGATATACCCTATAAATATCAATGGAAATTGGAATACATATGGCAGTGCTGACTGGTGGAAGCGTTTCGGGCATTTTTCTTTAAAACTGAGTACCTCCGGAAGACATAGTAATCGTGTCAGTATGATTAATGAGGATAGAAGTCAACAGCCGGAGAAAAGCACAACACGTGATACCGGGTTGAATTGCGAGATGGCAGCTTCTTATCAGCCCACTTGGGGAGGGTTTGATTTTTCTACTTCATGGGATTATCAGTATTCACTTAATTCTCTGAATGATAATAATACCTATACCCGCTATTATAATTTCCGTTTTGACGGCTATGTGGATTTTCCTTTCGGGTTACAGTTGCGTACGGATGCAGGCTATATCTTGCGTAGCGGGACAAATATCCAGAAAGGAGAGGATGATGAGATTGTGTGGAATGCGAGGGCAACCTGGCGATTCCTGAAACAGAGAAAAGCCGAATTGTCTGCTTATTGGGCGGATATTCTTGGCAAACGGAAAAGTTATGCTCGTATGGCTACTTCCGACGGGTTTTATGAGTCTCGGACGCAGGAAATAAAAGGATATTTTATTGTAACTTTCAAATATAACTTTCGTCTGATGATGTGAGTTTTAGAAATAATTCGTATGTTTGCTACCAAACCATAAAACAAAATGTACTATGAGCGGTAGCTATGTCATTAATATCGGTCGCCAGTTAGGTAGTGGCGGAAAAGAAATAGGAGAGAAGTTGGCAGCCCGTTTGGGCATCGACTTCTATGATAAAGAGTTGATCAATCTAGCTTCTGAAGAGAGCGGATTGTGTAGAGAATTTTTTGAAAAAGCGGATGAAAAGGCTTCACAAGGTATTATCGGTGGGTTGTTCGGAATGCGGTTCCCTTTTATTAGTGAGGGGGCTATGCCGTGTACCAACTGTTTGAGCAATGATGCTTTATTTAAGGTACAGAGTGATGTTATTCGTCATTTGGCGGCTGAAAAATCCTGTGTGTTTGTGGGGCGCTGTGCAGATTATATATTGCGCGAACATCCGCGTTGTGTAAACGTTTTTATTTCGGCTTCCAAAGAAGACCGCATTGCACGGTTGTGTCAGATCCATCATATTGATGAGGAGGCTGCGGAGGAAATGATGGAGAAAGCAGATAAGAAACGTTCGGAATACTATAATTATTATAGTTATAAAACATGGGGAGCGGCAGCTACTTATCATCTGTGTGTGGACTCCTCCTCTTTAGGAATAGAAGAAACGGTACGCTTTGTGGAGGAGTTTGTAGTGAAGAAACTGAAGTTGTAATATATGGTATAATGAATAAAGGAAGATAAAACAGTAAAGCCGACATATTCTACTTAAAAGAATAGAGCCGGCTTTACTATTTATAAGCTAAGCTTGATTTACATCATTGTTAATAATATCATCTGTCCCGTTAGGATACGGAGGAACATAGATAGCGGATAAACCGTCGAATACCCTACGGCCGGAGCGTCACCGGCAGTTGTCTGGTTGGCATAAGCCAGTGCGGGAGGATCGGTATTACTACCGGCTATCAATCCCATCAGAGTGAAGTAGTTTACCTTATAATACAGTCGGGCAATAGCGCCGATAATAAGCAATGGAATGACGGTGATAAGGAAACCGCAACCTACGTATAACAATCCGTCACCTTCGACTACCGTTTGCACAAAATTGGCACCTGCATCAATACCGACACTGGCAAGGAAAAGCACGATACCTATTTCGCGAAGCATTAGGTTAGCGCTCATTGTTGTGTAAGTTACCAGATGGAGTTTGTGACCGAAGCGTCCGATAAGGATCGCTACTACCAGCGGACCACCTGCCAAACCTAGTTTCAAAGGAGTCGGCATACCCGGGAATGCAATCGGAAGGCTGCCTAGAAGAATACCTAAGAAGATACCGACGAAGATAGTTACGATATTCGGAGTGTCCAGACGTTTCAACTGATTACCCAACACACCTGCTACACGTTCTACTGCATCTTGCTGGCCTACTACCATCACACGGTCACCTACTTGAAGTACCAGATTCGGATCGGCAAACAGGTCCATACCGGAACGGTTGATACGGGTTACATTTACCCCATACATACTGCGAAAGTGCATAGAACCGAGCGTTTTTCCGTTAATTTCCGGTTTGGTGACCAAGATACGGCGTGAAACCATCGGCAGGTCTTGTTTCTCCCAATCGAGTTCCACCTCTTTTCCTATAAATACGGTGATAGCCGGAGCATCCTCTTCCGAGCAGACGATAAACAACTGATCGCCCATATTGAATATGGTCTCGTGGTCGGGAATACTGACGTGCCCTTCATGGCGGATACGCGAACAAACGAAGTTGCGTCCCAAGAACTCTTTAATCTCGATCAGTGTCTTTCCGCTGATTGATTCGTTGCGTACCTCAAGGCTCATCATGTGTGGCTTGTGGTGTGCGTCCCCGCTTTGAATCTTCAGATTCTCTTCTTCCTTAGCCATATTAACGCGGAAGATGTAGCGGATAGCAATGATAGAACCGATAATACCTACCACACCGAGCGGATATGCACACGCATAACCCAACGCGATCTGCGGACCGGTATAGTTCAACTGGTTCAATGCTTCATTGGCGGCACCAAGTCCCGGAGTGTTTGTCACAGCTCCATAGAGTATACCAACCATCATCGGCAATTCCACCCGGCCGTTCCACAGGTAATAAAGCCCCAGCGCAACAGCAATATTTAACACTACGATGCCTACAGCCAACAGGTTTAGTGTCATTCCCCCTTTCTTGAAAGAAGAGAAGAAAGACGGCCCCACCTGAAGACCGATACAGAATACGAACAAAATCAATCCGAATTCACGGATGAAATGTAGGATGTGTGTATCGGCCGTGAAGCCGAAATGTCCCATTAGGATGCCGGCAAACAAAACAAACGTGACACCTAAAGATACTCCGAATATCTTTATCTTACCGAGATACACACCGGCTGCCACTACAAATGCGTAGAGGAGCACGATATGTGCCACAGAACTAGGGTCCCACAATAAACTTTGTAACCAATCCATAATTTATAGTAGTTTTTATAATGTCTTTTATAAAACGGGTGCAAAATTACTCATAACATTGGAGCAAATCAAATAAATGAAGAACTAAAAATGAAAAATGAAGAATTTCTATACCTATTGTATATATGGGATGAATAATGGTAATTTTTCATTTCCCATTTCCTATTCTTCATTTTCCGGGCTGTGCGAATTTTCCCTAAAAAAGAGTATTGTTTTAACTATTTGGTTATATTTGCAAGTCGAACAACGGACATTTAGAGAGATAGATAAAAATAAAGACAATATTAATCTTGTTTTAATTTTAAATAAACTATGGCAGACAAAAAAGAAAAACTCTTCTCAGACTTTTCTCCAGTCTCCACCGAACAATGGATGGAGAAGGTTACAGCCGATTTGAAAGGTGCTGATTTTGAGAAGAAGCTCGTTTGGAAAACGAACGAAGGGTTCAAAGTGAAACCTTTCTACCGGATGGAAGATCTGGAGGGTTTGAAGACTACCGATGCGCTTCCAGGAGAATTCCCTTATCTGAGGGGAACCAAGAAAGACAACAATGAGTGGCTGGTTCGTCAGGAAATCAGAGTGGAATGCCCGAAAGAAGCTAATGCAAAGGCGTTGGATATCTTGAATAAGGGTGTCGATTCACTTTCTTTCCATGTGAAAGCAAAGGAACTCAATGCGGAATATCTTGAAACACTGTTGAATGATATTCAAGCTGAGTGCGTTGAACTGAACTTCTCTACTTGCCAGGGACACGTCGTTGAGTTGGCTAATCTGCTGGTAGCTTATTTCCAGAAGAAAGATTATGATGTGAAGAAACTGAGAGGTTCTATAAACTATGATTTCTTCAATAAGATGTTGACTCGCGGTAAGGAAAAAGGCGATATGGTGCAAACGGGCAAAGCTTTGATTGAGGCCATCCAACCGCTTCCTTTCTATCGTGTACTGAATGTAAATGCTTTATCTCTGAACAATGCCGGAGCTTATATTTCTCAGGAGTTGGGTTATGCGCTGGCTTGGGGTAATGAATACATGAATCAACTGACAGAGGCCGGTATTCCCGCTGCTATTGTTGCCAAGAAAATCAAGTTCAACTTCGGTATCAGCTCCAATTACTTCCTCGAAATTGCAAAATTCCGTGCCGCACGTCTGCTTTGGGCGAATATCGTAGCTTCTTATAAGCCCGAATGTGTACGTGATTGCGACAATAAAGGTCCTAACGGTGAATGCCGTTGCGCTGCAAAAATGGCGGTTCACGCCGAAACTTCCACATTCAATCTTACTTTGTTTGATGCACATGTGAATCTGCTTCGTACGCAAACCGAAGCGATGAGTGCTGCTTTGGGAGGTGTGGATTCAATGACAGTTACTCCATTTGACAAGACATACGAGACCCCTGATGAATTCTCCGAGCGTCTGGCACGCAACCAGCAATTGCTGCTGAAGGAAGAATCTCATTTTGATAAAGTGATTGACCCGGCTGCAGGTTCTTATTATATTGAAAACCTGACTGTCTCTATCGCTAAACAGGCCTGGGAGCTCTTCCTGTCTGTCGAAGAAGCCGGTGGTTTCTATGCTGCCTTGAAAGCGGGGACAGTTCAGGCTGCTGTGAACGAAAGCAATAAAGCGCGTCATAAAGCGGTGGCACAGCGTCGTGAAGTATTGTTGGGCACCAACCAATTCCCCAACTTTAATGAAAAAGCGGGTGACAAGAAACCGGTTGAGGCAAAATGTTGTTGTGGCGGTGGCAAGGAACATACTTGCGAGAAAGATGTGGCTACTTTGGTATCCGACCGTGCTGCCAGCGAATTCGAGGCTTTGCGTCTTGAGACGGAAGCGTCCGGCAAACGTCCGAAAGCGTTCATGTTGACTATCGGTAATCTGGCAATGCGTCAGGCACGTGCACAATACTCTTGCAACTTCCTGGCTTGTGCCGGTTATGAAGTGATTGATAATCTGGGCTTCGAAACGGTTGAGGCAGGAATAGAGGCGGCTATGGCTGCTAAGGCGGATATCGTGGTGCTTTGTTCCAGTGATGATGAATATGCGGAATATGCAATTCCCGCTTTCAAAGCTTTGAATGGCCGTGCTATGTTTATCATCGCCGGTAATCCGGAATGTGCCGATACATTGAAAGCCGCAGGTATTGAGTACTTTATCCATGTCCGTGTCAATGTGCTGGATACCTTGAAAGAGTTTAACGCCAAACTATTGAAGTAAGATGAGAAAAGATTTTAAAAACATTGATATATATGCCGCATTTCAGCCTGCTAACGGTGCTGAATGGCAAAAGGCTAACGGTATCTCCGCTGATTGGAAAACACCGGAACACATCGAAGTGAAGCCTGTTTATACAAAAGAAGACCTTGAAGGAATGGAACATCTCGGCTATGCTGCCGGACTTCCTCCGTACCTGCGTGGTCCGTACTCGGTAATGTACACTCTGCGTCCTTGGACGATCCGTCAATACGCCGGATTTTCCACTGCCGAAGAATCAAATGCTTTCTATCGCCGTAACCTGGCTTCCGGTCAGAAGGGGTTGTCGGTTGCATTCGACTTGGCTACGCATCGCGGCTACGACCCCGATCACGAACGTGTGGTAGGTGACGTAGGTAAAGCGGGTGTATCTATCTGTTCTTTGGAAAACATGAAGGTCCTGTTCGATGGTATTCCTTTGAACAAGATGTCCGTATCCATGACAATGAACGGGGCGGTGCTTCCGGTTATGGCATTCTACATCAATGCGGGTCTGGAGCAAGGTGCGAAATTGGAAGAAATGGCTGGTACTATCCAAAATGATATCCTGAAAGAATTCATGGTGCGTAATACCTATATTTATCCGCCTGCATTCTCAATGAAAATTATTTCCGACATCTTTGAGTATACTTCGCAGAAGATGCCTAAGTTCAACTCCATCTCCATTTCCGGTTACCATATGCAGGAAGCAGGTGCTACCGCAGATATTGAGTTGGCTTATACGCTTGCCGACGGTCTCGAATATCTTCGTGCCGGAACTGCCGCCGGTATTGATATCGATGCATTTGCTCCGCGTCTGTCTTTCTTCTGGGCGATTGGGACGAACCATTTCATGGAAATTGCCAAGATGCGTGCCGCGCGTATGTTGTGGGCGAAGATTGTGAAACAGTTTAACCCGAAGAATCCGAAATCATTGGCACTGCGTACCCACTCACAGACTTCCGGTTGGTCATTGACCGAACAGGATCCGTTCAATAACGTAGGACGTACTTGTATCGAAGCTATGGCTGCCGCTTTGGGACATACACAGTCTTTGCATACCAATGCGTTGGATGAGGCTATCGCACTTCCGACGGACTTCTCCGCACGTATTGCCCGTAACACTCAGATCTATATTCAGGAAGAAACATACATTTGCAAGAATGTTGACCCGTGGGGCGGTTCTTATTATGTAGAGACTCTGACGAATGAGTTGGCGCATAAGGCTTGGGAGCATATTCAGGAGATTGAAAAACTGGGTGGCATGGCAAAAGCTATCGAAACAGGTATTCCTAAGATGCGTATCGAAGAGGCCGCTGCACGTACACAAGCTCGTATCGACAGTGGTCAGCAGACGATTGTCGGTGTGAACAAGTATCGTCTGGACAAAGAAGCTCCGATTGATATTCTTGAAATTGATAATACGGCGGTTCGTCTTGAACAGATCGAAAACCTGAAACGTCTGAAAGAGGGACGTAACCAGGCTGAGGTAGATAAAGCGTTGGCGGCTATTACCGAATGTGTGAAGACCGGTAAGGGTAACTTGCTGGAACTGGCAGTGGAGGCAGCGCGCGTCCGTGCCACATTGGGCGAGATTTCATCTGCTTGCGAACAGGTCGTAGGACGTTATAAAGCAATAATTAGAACTATATCAGGCGTGTATTCATCAGAAAGTAAAAACGATAGCGACTTCAAGCGTGCTTGTGAACTGGCTGAGAAGTTTGCGAAGAAAGAGGGGCGTCAACCCCGTATCATGATTGCGAAGATGGGACAGGACGGTCACGACCGTGGTGCCAAAGTGGTAGCGACCGGTTATGCCGACTGCGGTTTTGACGTGGATATGGGACCGTTGTTCCAGACACCTGCGGAAGCTGCACGTGAAGCTGTTGAAAACGATGTTCATGTAGTCGGTGTTTCTTCGTTGGCTGCCGGACATAAGACATTGGTTCCGCAGATTATTGAGGAATTAAAGAAGCTGGGTCGCGAAGATATCGTAGTGATTGCCGGTGGCGTTATTCCTGCACAGGATTATGATTTCTTGTATAAAGCAGGGGTGGCTGCTATCTTCGGTCCGGGTACTCCGGTGGCGAAAGCTGCTTGCCAGATTTTGGAAATCCTGATGGATGAAGAATAAGACAGGACTTTCCTGTTTTTGATTTTATCCCGCCTTTTTAGTTCAAATGAACTGAAAGGCGGGATGTTTTTTACTGACATTTGTTTGTCTGAAATTAAAATTGGCTATATTTGTCCGGCTTTCATTATAAAAAGCAGAATAGATGAGTGAAAAAGTAGAAGACTTGGATGTTCGTTTTGAACGGTTTTACGCGGCTAACTACCCTCGTGTCAAGAACTTTGCGAAGTTGTTGACCAAATCGGAGGAAGATGCGGAAGACATCGCTCAGAATATATTTCTTAAGTTATGGACACGTCCTGAACTTTGGCAGGAGCAAGAAACCATGACGAGCTATCTTTATACCGTTACCCGAAATGAAATCTTCAACCTTTTCAAACATCAGAAGGTGGAACAGGAATATGAAGATAAGATAATGAAAGCGCAGTTGATAGGCGATTTGTGTGATGAAGATACTTCATTGCTCGAAAATCTCTATTATAAAGAAGTGCTCCTCCTCGTCAAGATGACACTCGACCAATTGCCTCCCAAACGCAGGCAAATATTTGAGATGAGCCGGTTTGAAGGTTTGTCTCACAAAGAAATAGCGGAGAAACTGCAAATCCCTCTGCGCACAGTGGAAGACCACATCTACAAAACATTGACCGAACTTCGTAAAGTGTTAATGTTTGTTATTCTCTTCCGGTTCTTTCCGTAGTTTCTCTTTCTGAATGGTGGTAATTATGTAAACGTTTCTTAGAAACAATAAATATCACCTTATGAAGAATTATATTCGTGACGTTATAGACCGTTATATCAAGCATGACTATCCGGCGGAAGTCGACCGGGATTTTCGTGTATGGCTTATAGATGACGAACGTGCCGATGAAAAGGATTCCGAATTGAGTCAGCTTTGGAAAGCTACCGAATCCGCAACTACTCCCAATTATCAACATTCGTTGGAGAGGATGAGAGAACTCACCGGAATAAAGACGAGACAAAAAGTACATACCTTACATACGCGGCTGGTTATCTGGAAGATTGCAGCGGCTTTGCTGATTGCCGTATCCGCTGGCTCTATTTATCTGGCTTTACAGAACAGACAGGCACCGGACTTGTTGCAGGCTTATATACCTACCACCGAGATGCAGAATATTACTTTACCGGACGGCACGCAAGTGATGATCAATTCAGAAAGTACCTTGCTATATCCTCAACAGTTTACGGGAGACAGTCGTTGTGTCTATCTGGTGGGAGAAGCCAACTTCAAGGTGAGACGTGACGAAGCACATCCGTTTATCGTAAAGTCGGCAGATTTCCAAGTCACGGCATTGGGAACGGAATTTAATGTGTCGGCTTATCCCGAAGAGGAAGAGGTAACGGCAACGTTGATTTCGGGAAAAGTTCTGGTAGAGTACAACGGGTTGAAAGAGCAAGAGATACTGAAACCCAACGAACAGTTGGCTTATAATAAACACACCCGCTTGGGTAGTGTGACTTATCCGGATATGCAGGATGTCACAGCCTGGCAACGCGGTGAGATTGTTTTTCGCAGTATGACGATGGAAGAGATCTTCACCCGTCTCGAACGCAAATATCCTTATACATTCGTGTATAGCTTTCACAGCCTGAAAAGTGACCGTTTTAACCTGACTTTCGGGCAGAACGCTTCCATAGAAGAAGTGATGGATATTATTGCCCGTGTGACGGGTAATCTGGATTATAAGATAGTGGGCGACAAATGTTATCTGACGGTGCGTCATAAATAACGTTCCCGCTACCGGACTATTTGAATAACACCGATTATTAACCTTAAAATATACAAGAAGCCTATGCGGAAAAAATATCCGGGAGAAGCTGCAACCTTCCCCCGGATGTGAAATCGAAATTCTTACTATTAGCGTTACACAAACGCTACTAAATTCGAGAATCTAACTTTATCTGTATAAACTAATACTAAGAAGATGCAGCAAATTTATGAATTTATAGCCAATAAGCAGACAATCAGCCGAGTATTTATGCTTTTTTTGTGCTGTCTGCTCCTTTCTATCCCCACTTTTGCTCAAAATAGCAGTGCCCGGATTACGATCCATAAGAAAAACATATCGGTCATTGAGGCGCTGAAAGAAGTGGAAAAGCAGACGAAACTTTCTGTCGGCTACAACGAATCGCAGTTGAAAAACAAACCTTCCATCAGTCTGGCTCTGGAAAAAGCGACATTGGAGAACTCTCTCACCGAAATCCTGAAAGGAACAGGATATACTTATCAGTTGAAAGGCAAATATGTCATCATTGTTCCGCAAGAAAAGAAAGAAGCGGAGCAAGCGTCTGTCAAACGTATCGCAGGGCAAGTGCTGGATGAACAGGGAGAACCGCTCATCGGTGTGAATGTGCTGGTGGAAGGAACGAGCATAGGAGCTATCACCGATATGGACGGAAACTTCTCGCTGGAAGCTCCGGTAGGCAGTACGTTGAGTATTTCTTACGTGGGCTATACTCCGAAGACATTGAAAGTGGGTGGAGCGAACAAGTACAGCGTGCAACTCGCTTCGGATACGAAACTATTGAATGAAGTCGTAGTGACAGCATTGGGTATCAAGCGTGAGCAAAAGGCATTGAGTTACAATGTGCAGCAGGTGAAATCCGATGAACTGACTCAAATTAAAGACGCCAACTTTGTAAACAGCCTGAATGGTAAAGTAGCGGGTGTTACTATCAATACTAGTTCTTCCGGTGTGGGAGGAGCAAGCAGGGTAGTGATGCGTGGTACGAAGTCCATCGAGCAGAGCAGCAATGCTTTGTATGTCATCGACGGTATTCCGATGTACAATTTCGGAGGCGGAGGCGATACGGAATTTGGTTCAAAAGGAGCTACCGAAGCCATTGCCGACATCAACCCCGAAGACATCGAAAGTATCTCCGTACTGACGGGAGCTGCCGCAGCTGCCATGTATGGTAGTAATGCCGCCAATGGAGCGATTGTGATTACCACTAAAAAGGGACACGTAGGGAAATTGCAGGTCGGTGTCTCCAGTGGCATTGAATGGTTGAAGCCTTTCAAAATGCCGGATTTTCAAGGACGCTACGGAACCGGGAGCAACGGCAAAGCCGGTAATTCAAGTATTTATAGCTGGGGACCGAAGTTGAATGCGGCCGCACAGACCGGATATGAACCGAGTGATTTCTTCGATACCGGTGCGGTGTATTCCAATTCTGTGACTTTATCTACGGGAACGGACAAGAATCAGACTTTCTTTTCGGTGGCTACTGTCAATTCAGCAGGTATGGTACCCAACAATAGGTATAATCGGTATAACTTCACTTTCCGCAATACGACAAGTTTCCTGAATGATAAAATGAAACTGGATGTCAGTGCCAGCTACATCCTTCAGAACGACCGGAATATGACCAATCAGGGACAGTATTCCAATCCGTTGGTTTCTGCCTATCTTTTTCCTCGTGGAGATGATTTCTCTGTAATCAAGAACTTCGAGCGTTGGGATGAGGCGCGCAAGATCAGTGTGCAGTTTTGGCCGCAGGGTGAGGGGGATTTACGTATGCAGAACCCTTATTGGATAGCTTACCGCAATCTTCGTCTCAATAATAAGAAGCGTTATATGGCTTCGGCAGGTTTGAGTTATCAGATTCTGGACTGGTTGAATGTGGCAGGCCGTGTCCGCATCGACAATACCCACAGCGAGTATGAAGGCAAGCTGTATGCAAGTACTAGTACGACACTGACCGATGGTAGCACGCAAGGGCATTATACGGTGAACAACGGACAGAATTCGCAGACATACGCCGATGTGTTGATAAATATCAACAAACGTATTCAGGACTTTACGATTGTTGCCAATATCGGAGCCAGTTATAGTGGTATCACCAGCAAAGAGCTGGGATATGCGGGGCCGATACGTGAAACGGGAATTCCCAATCTTTTCAATGTATACGATTTGGATAATGCCAAGAAGCGTGCCACACAGACCGGTTGGCGTGAAGCGACAGAATCTATCTTTGCCAGTGCGGAGATTGGTTGGAAGAGTATGCTTTACCTCACTTTGACGGGACGTAACGACTGGGCTTCGCAGTTGACACATTCTCCGCAGGCTTCCTTCTTCTATCCGTCAGTCGGCTTGTCGGCCGTCATTTCGGAGATGGTAAAAATGCCGGAATGGGTGGATTATCTGAAAGTGCGCGGTTCGTTCAGTTCCGTAGGTAATCCCTATCCCCGTTTCCTTACTTATCCTACCTACTCGTATGATGCGACTAACATGGACTGGAAATCTCAAAAGAACTTCCCTATCGGCAAACTGTACCCCGAACGTACCGATTCTTGGGAAATCGGTCTGGACGCTGCGCTTTTCAAAGATTTCAAGTTGAGCGGTTCGTTCTATTATGCCAATACGTACAACCAGACGTTCGATCCCGAACTTCCCGTATCCGCGCGTTACGACAAACTCTATGTGCAGACCGGATATGTACGTAACTACGGTTTTGAAGCCATGTTGGCTTATAATCATCGCTGGGGAGATTTTGGTTGGGATACCAGCTTTACTTATTCTACCAATAAGAATGAGATTGTAGAGTTGGTGCGCAATTATGTGCATCCGGAAACCGGAGTCATCTACAACGTTGACAAGCTGGAACTGAAAACCAATGAAGGACGTGGTTTCGGTAAAGCGAAGTTTATTCTGAAAGAAGGTGGCACATTGGGTGATCTTTATACACATGCCGACTTAAAACGTGACATTAACGGCAATGTGCTGATTGATGATGACGGCAATGTGACGGCTGTTGATAACGCAGGTGACATAAAGTTGGGAAGTGTGCTTCCGAAGGCCAATCTTGCCTGGAACAATAGCTTCACTTATAAGGGAATCAATGCCGGATTCTTGGTTACTGCCCGTTTGGGAGGTATTGTTTACTCCGCTACCCAAGCTTATCTTGATCTGTACGGAGTGTCCGAGACATCGGCTGCCGCACGTGATGCGGGCGGCGTATGGGTAAATGACCGTAGTCAGGTGAACCCGCAGAGTTTCTATTCCGTAGTGGCTTCGCAGAGCGGACTTCCTACCTATTATACATACAGCGCGACGAATGTACGCCTGCAGGAAGCGCATATCGGTTATACCATTCCCCGTCGCTGGCTGGGCAATGTGTGCGACATTAACGTTTCACTTGTGGGACGCAACCTGTGGATGATCTATTGCAAGGCTCCTTTCGACCCGGAAGCGGTGGCTACTACCAACAACTATTATCAGGGAATCGACTACTTCATGATGCCGAGTACCCGGAATATAGGATTCAACGTTAAGATTAACTTCTAAATATATATGATGAACATGAAACGAATATATTACCTTCAGAGAATCATTCTTTCGGTGCTCTTGCTGTTACCCTTGTCCGGTTGTTTCGACAGTGACATCAACCGCAAGATGTACGAAGCGGATGATGACGAAATGCAACGCGAAAATCATATTGTCGGTGCGACGTTGAGAGTGATGCAAGGGCTTGTCAGCCCGACGCGCGAGCATTTGTACCAGTTTATGGATGCTATGGCGGGCGGTGCCTACGGAGGCTATATGGAAGGTATCGTAGATACATGGGTAATGAAGTTCTCTACATTCAACCCCGAACAGGGATGGCTGAAATCCCCGTTTGCCGACCCTATCACCGACCTCTACCCTCAATACCTCAAGATGTTGAGCGTGACGGATGATCCGGTAGCTTTGGCTTTGGGGAAAATCCTGCGTGTCTGCGTCATGCACCGTGTGACGGATATTTACGGGCCTATCCCTTACTCGCAGATGTTGAGTAATGACAATCTGGGAGAGAACCTGTCCGTTCCGTACGATTCGCAGGAACAGGTCTATACACAGATGCTGAAAGAGCTGGAAGAGGCCGACAAGGTGTTGGAAGAGAATAAAGACCTTTCTTCCGAAGCGTTCCGCAAGTTGGAGGACTTGTATTACGGCAACATCTCCAAATGGCGCAAATTCCTCCATTCCATGCAGCTCCGCATAGCCATGCGCATGAGTTATGTGAATCCGACGGAAGCGCAGCGTATCGCCCAGAATGCCGTAGCGGCAGGAGTGATCGAGGCGAATGAAGATAATGCTATGCTCCATGTAGCCGAGAACCGTTCCGAACTGTTGTTCAACAACTGGAACGATTACCGCATCAGTGCCGATTTGGTTTCCGTCATGAAAGGATACGAAGACCCCCGTCTGGACGCAATGTTCGTGAAAGGGACCAATGTAGTGGAAGTGGATGGCGAACCAAAGGAAGTGAATGATTTTTATGGGGTGCGTATCGGTATCTTCACCGAGAAGAAGGACGACATGATTAATTTGTATTCCAAACAAATCATCAGCAGCACCGATCCTTACCTTTGGATGAATGCCGCAGAAGTGACCTTCCTCCGTGCCGAAGGCGCATTGCGTGGCTGGGACATGGGTGGCGAGCCGCAGGCGTTGTATGAGAAAGCCATCGCTCTCTCGTTCGAGGAGCGCGGGGCTACGGGAGCCGATAAATATGTGAAGGATGCAGAAAAGAAGCCGGTGAAGTACGTAGACCCGATGGGCGCTTATAGTGCGGATGCAGTGAGCGAGATTACGATTGCTTGGGAACAGGGGGCTGGAAAGGAAATCTTCGAGAGGAATCTGGAACGCATCATCACGCAGAAATGGATTGCCATCTTCCCGTTAGGTCTGGAAGCATGGGCGGAACATCGTCGTACCGGTTATCCGAGATTGCTTCCTGCCGTAGAGAACAAAGATCCTAATAACAGTGTGGATATCGCTATCGGTCCCCGCCGCCTGCCTTATCCGGCAGACGAATACAACTCCAACGCTGCCAATATAGCCAAAGCCGTACAGATGTTGGGTGGTGCCGACGCTGCGGGCACTCCTCTTTGGTGGGACGCGAAAGACCATTCGGTTGAGAATAACTAATAGCTCTTTACAAGAACCTTTTTTAATCCATAAGATTATGAAATATAAATCAATATTCAATGTATGTCTGCTGACCGCTTTCCTGTTGACTGCGACCACTTCCTGTGACGATTGGACGGAAATGGAGATTCATGAGACGGATGTCAACGGAGCAAAGGAGCAGAACCCGGAACAATATTCTGTTTATACGCAGAACATTCGGGCTTATAAAGCAACGAAGCATGCTGTGGTTTATGCCCGGCTTGACAATGCTCCGGACAAGGCTACCAGTGAAAAGTATTTTCTCCGTTCCTTGCCGGACAGTATTGATATCGTATCCATGCGCAATGCCGACCGCCTGACTGATTTTGACCGGGAAGACATGGCGATGGTACGTGCCGATTACGGAACGAGAGTGCTTTATTATGTGGATTGTACGCCGGGAGACAAACAGAATGCTGCTATCGCCTCTGCTGCCGAAGCCGTACGGGCGGGAACGTTTGACGGCATTACGCTTGCCTCTTCCGTTCCGGTAGATGCGGCAACGTTGCAATCGCTGGCTGATGCATTGGGACAGACACCGTGCTTACTTATTTTTGAGGGAACTCCTTCCCTGTTGCCGGAAGCGCAACGCGGTCTTTTCTGTTATTTCGTACTGGATATTTCGGCTGCTTCCGACGAATATGACATAGAGACGGAAGTCCGTCTGGCTACCGGTTACGGTAATACTGCCGCCGGACATCTGTTGCTGGCTGTAACTCCCGAAGGTACATTGACCGATTATAACGGAGTGACACGTTCTGCCATTGCCGGAGCCGCTTACAGTGCTCTCAACATGGAGACACCGTTGGGAGGCATTGCCATTTACAATATCTCGGACGATTATTACGATGCTGATATTATTTATAAACAGACTCGCGGAGGCATTCAATTTTTGAATCCCGCTTCGGTTCATTAAACTAAGTAAGCTATGAGAATACATAAACTTTATCAGTGCCTCGCAGCCGCAACCCTCTTGTTTTTGCCGGTTGCCTGCGACAATACGGATTACAGCGAAAAATCACCGTTTGACAATTCGGCATACCTGAATGTGGCTGCTACTAAAAATGCGGAAACTTTCACGTTTAACCGGAAAGTGACAAGCCAGACGAAAACGTTTACAGTGAAATTGTCTTATCCTTCAGGGGATGATGTGAAGGTGAACTTAAAGGTAGACCCTTCATTGGTCGGTGCATATAACGCAAAGAACGACACGCATTATGAAATGCTGCCTGCCGAACATTATCAGTTGTCACAGGAGTCCGTAACAATTCCTGCCGGAAAGATAACATCCGACGAAGTCGGTATCAAATTCTTGAAACTCGACGAGCTGGAGATTGACGCTACTTACCTCTGTCCGCTTTCCATTAGTGGGGCCGAAGGAGTGGGAATAATGGACGGCTCACGTACCATGTATTATCTGGTGCGTCGCTCCAGTGCCATAACCACGGCAATAAACTTGAAGAATGTCTACGTCACCGTTCCGGGATTTGATAAGGGCAGTCCGACAGCTGATGTTGTGAATAACTTGAGTGCCGTGACGATGGAAGCGATTATACGGGTGAATAGCTTCCAACCGGAAATATCCTCTATTATGGGGATTGAGATGTATCTCCAGATGCGTATCGGTGATGCTAACTTTCCGAACCAGCAGTTGCAGGTGCAGACCACGTACGGGAAATTTCCCGATGCCAGTAAACAAAAGCTGTTGTTGGCGGGTGAGTGGTATCACGTTGCGTTGACATGGGATTTGGCTACTGCTACTATCGCTTATTATGTGAACGGGCAGTTGCAGAGCATTAGTACCAGTCATGGTAAAAGTGACCTGACTAGCATCAGTTTGGGTGATAAAGTGCCTGATGATGAATTTGGCAATGGTGGTGACCATAATTTCTATTTCGGACGATCTTATACCTTGTCTCATGATTTGAGCCGCCAATTTGACGGTGAAATCTGTGAAGCCCGTATTTGGAGTGTAGCCCGTACGCAAGAACAGATTTATCAGAATATGTATGATATTCCTAATCCGGCTGACGAGCCTGCTTTGTGTGCTTATTGGAAGTTTAATGAAGGAACCGGCTTGGAAGTAGTAGACCGTACAGGGCATGGGAACAATGCGAAAGTAGTTCCTTATTGGAAAACGGTCGATCATGTGGAAGCTTATAGTAAGACGGATGCGGAACTTTGGCCGAGTGGCATTGAGGTGCCGAAGGTGAATCAGGAATAAGGGATTACAGATAACTATTAAAAATGTATATGATTATGAAACGAATAATACGAAATATCTCTTCGTGCGTGTTATTGGCACTGGTGATGGGAGCTTGCGAAGAAGATGCGGCGTTGGTGTCTCCGAACGTAGCACATGACAAGTCTACAGTATCACCGGAGGAAGTTGGGGAAACTGCTTTCCTGCAAAGTGCTTCAGAATCGGGAAATAAATTTATTTTTCTTGATTTTGTAGAACAGGGAAGTGATGAACTATATATAGAATTGGTGGAGTCGGCAGAGCGGGATATGACATTCACAATTGGTATAAATACTTTGCTAACTTATCAGGATATGCCATCGATTGCAGAGCAATTTTACAAAGTGGAAGCAGATTTTGTGGAAGATTGGGAGAATAAATTTACGATAACTAATGGAGGAAAGGTGACAGTAGCGGCAGGTGAACGAAAATCGACACGAATAAGTTTTACTGTGTCAAGCGTGGGACTTATCAGTTCTTATTATCTATTGCCATTGTTAGCGACGGATGAGGATGGTAATCAGTACGAACTTTTCTATTATATCTGCCAAGTGGAAATGGAACGTCAGGACAGGTCGAATAAACCGTATACAGTGGTGGCGTATATTGATACTGAAATGATGAATCCTTTGATTGCTGACCAATATACTTCTAAATTGCAGTATATGAAATCCCGTCGGGATAGAAAAACTATTTACGAAAACGTCCCGGTATTTGATATAGTGAATTTACGAAAAGCTTTGTTGAAATACGATGAGTCTTCCCGTAGAGCGGTTTTGAAGTTTACGCCTGATATAGAACATGTGTTGAAAAACTACGCTCAATATATTCAACCATTGAAGCGGAGTGGTATAAAAGTCTGTCTTTCCATCGAAGGTGGAGGAACAGGCATAGGTTTTGCCAATTTAACAGATGTGCAAATTGCTGATTTTGTAGCACAAGTCCAAGTGGCTGTGAAGATGTATCAACTGGATGGCATCCATTTGCGTGATGAAGGTGCCGGATATGACAAGACTGGAGCACCGGAGTTAGATGAAACTTCTTATCCAAAATTAGTCAAGGCACTGCGTGAAGCGATGCCGGACATCATGTTGACTCTTGCAGATGATGGAGGAACTACGGCAATGATGGACAAAGAACAGGGTGGCATTGTAGTAGGCGATTACATTGATTTGGCGTGGAATGTTGTGTGGGATACTGCGGTTAATCCTTGGGCAAGCGGGTCGGAACGCAAACCTATAGCGGGAGTAACGAAAGAACGTTATGGGGGCATTTCTTTTTATATAAAGCCACGAATGACAAATGAAGAAGGTTTGTTCTTTGAGAATCTGCAGGATGAATCCCGTATAATCGCCCTGAATGAGGGACTTGGAAAAGTAGCTGTTGCAGAGAATATTCCTTATAGAGACTATATACAGGAAGTTGCAAATGTTATGGGAATTATGGGCCTTTTAAGCTGTTTTCATGATACTAACAATGGAGAATATCCTCGATATGATGTGAATGTAACGGAGACGTTGGCTGCGTCATATTATTTTGCTTTCCGAAAAGATTGGTAAATTGAAAAGTGCTCTCTATTGATGTAATAGCTGTTTGTAAGAATCCGGGATTGTGGGAGATAGTTCGTATAGTTGGTTTACTGATTTACATATATCACACAAAGCGAATGGGTATTATCAGTATCGTAAAAACTGCTCATAGAAGTAATTGTATTTATTTGAATGATAACTAATTAATAAGAAAAATAATGAAGAATGTATTGAAAATCTGGTTAGTCGACAACACTGTAACCGTCGACAACAAAGACGATAAGATCGGTCAGCTCGAATCGTCCGGTAATCTCTCGTTGCAGGATATACTCGATGAGATGCACAAGGAAGATACCGGGCTCCGTCCCGAAACCATCGAACACGTCGTGAAGCTCTACAACCGTGTGGTAGGCGATCTTATCCTTAGCGGATATAGTGTCAACACCGGTCTTTACCACGCCGTAGCGCAACTCCGCGGTGTTATCGATGGCGGAAAATGGAATCCCGAAAAGAACTCCGTCTACGTCTCTTTCACCCAAGATAAAGAACTGCGTGAAGCTATCGCCCAAACCTCTGTCAGCATTCTGGGCGAACGCCAAAGCGTGATGTACGTTGCCGGATTCTCGCCTGCCACCGCCATCGCCGGTCGTCCGTTCACGGTCAACGGCCGTATGCTGAAAATCGCAGGTACGGATTCTTCTGTCGGCATCACCATCACCGACAGCAAAGAACAAACCACGCCTGTCGATCTCAATATGCTGGCTGTCAACAATCCGTCACAACTCACATTCATCGTTCCTGCCGGGCTGGCGGATGGCGAATACACCCTCACCATCACGACGCAATATGCAGGCAGCACGCTCCTGAAAACGCCACGCACTGCTATCGCTACTTTCTACGTCGGTACGAAACCCGAAACAGGAGGCGGCTCCGGTGGTGAAGGCGGTGGAGGAGGAGAGGCTCCCGATCCTTCGGAATAAAATGTTCTTAGCCGGGGGTGAAACTTTGCCCCGGCTTATGCAGAGAGGCTGCACAGCTCTACGCACGCATCATGTATAGAGTTGTGCAGCCTTCGTGTATAGGGCTATACATGATAAGTGCATAACTTTGATCTTTTTCGCATAATCTTTTTTATAGTACTAATTTATTAGTACTTTTGTCTCTACCGAAAGAAAAGATTAACGATTATGGCAAGAATAACGATTCCATACGCAGTGGCCGACTTCGCAGAAATGCGTGAACGTGGCTTTTATTATGTCGATAAGACAAATTACATTCCGGGGCTTGAAGACTATAAAGCTCCTGTTTTTCTCCGTCCCCGCCGTTTCGGGAAAAGTCTGCTTATCTCCATGCTGGCTCACTACTACGACCGTACAAAGGCGAATCGTTTTGAAGAACTCTTCGGTGGCACCTGGATTGGCGAACATCCTACGAAAGAGCATAATCAATATATGGTGATTCGTTATGACTTCTCGGCTATGGTGATGGCGAATGATATGGAAGGACTGGCACAGAACTTTAATAAACTCAACTGTATACCAGTAGAGGTAACGTTAGAACACAACCGTGACCTGTTTGGGGATTTTCAGTTTACAACTAGGGGAAATGCTGCGCAGATGTTGGAGGAACTTTTGGGTTATGCCAGTTCACGTGGATTGCCTAAAGTATATATATTGATTGACGAATACGATAACTTCACCAACCAACTGCTTACTTCCTATAACGATCCGCTTTATGAAAAGGTAACCACCAGCGACAGTTTCCTTCGTACCTTTTTTAAAGTGATTAAAAAAGGCATAGGCGAAGGTACTATCCGTACCTGTTTCTGCACAGGTGTATTGCCTGTCACCATGGACGATTTGACTAGCGGCTACAACATTGCGGAAATTCTTACCTTGGAACCGTCTTTCCTCAATATGCTCGGTTTCACCTATGAAGAAACGAAGACATACCTGCGTTATGTACTTGATAAATATACTCCCGGTGCAAGCGAAGAACGTTTCGAGGAAATCTGGCAGCTGATTGTGAGCAACTATGACGGTTATCGTTTCAGCCCCGTCGGCGAACGTCTTTTTAACTCCACTATCCTAACTTATTTCCTTAAGAAATTTGCCGCTAATGCCGGAAGCATTCCGCCCGAACTGATCGATGAGAACCTGCGTACGGACATCAACTGGATTCGCCGCTTAACTCTTTCGCTTACTAATGCCAAAGAGATGCTCGATGCCCTGGTGATAGACGACGAACTGTCCTACAACGTCAGCGATTTATCCAGTAAGTTCAACAAGAAGAAGTTCTTCGAGAAAGAATTCTATCCCGTCAGCCTGTTCTACTTAGGTATGACTACCCTGAAGAGTGCATACCGCATGGTGCTCCCCAACATGACCATGCGCAGCATCTACATGGATTATTACAACCAACTGAACAAGATCGAAGGTAACGCCAGTCGCTACGTCCCGGTTTATGAACTTTATGATTCCAACCGTAGTTTTGAACCCCTTGTGCAGAACTATTTCGAGCAATATCTGGGACAATTCCCCGCACAGGTTTTCGATAAGATCAACGAGAACTTTATCCGTTGTTCTTTCTACGAGCTTGTCTCCCGCTATTTGAGCCATTGTTACACTTTTGCCATCGAACAGAATAACTCCGTCGGTCGTTCGGATTTTGAAATGACCGGCATCCCCGGCACGGATTATTACACGGACGACCGCGTGGTAGAATTCAAATACTATCGTTCCAAAGATGCCGACCGCATGCTTGCGCTCACCGAACCGTTGGCAGAACACGTAGAACAAGTGAAGGGCTATGCCGAAGATACGAAAAAGAAGTTTCCCAATTACAATGTCCGTTCGTATGTGGTATATATCTGTGCCAATAAAGGATGGAAGTGTTGGGAGGTATAATCACTTTTTCCCGGCTTCATGCCTTCTGTGAGAAATATTCGTGTAACTTTGTAGGCTGATAGTATAAAAACAAGAAGGAAAAGAATGATAGTTTGCATAGCTGAAAAGCCATCTGTTGCACGTGATATAGCCGAAGTACTCGGCGCTCATACCAGAAAAGAAGGATATATAGAAGGAAACGGATACCAGGTGACCTGGACGTTCGGACATCTTTGCACCCTGAAGGAGCCGCATGAATATACTCCTAATTGGAAGTCGTGGAGCTTAGGTAGCTTACCGATGATCCCTCCGCGTTTCGGTATCAAACTGATTGGGCATGATCCGGGCATTGAGAAACAATTTCATATCATAGAGCAATTGATGCAAAATGCAGATGAGATTATCAACTGCGGTGATGCCGGACAGGAAGGAGAATTGATTCAGCGTTGGGTGATGCAGAAAGCAGGCGCCCGTTGTCCGGTGAAGCGTTTGTGGATTTCGTCTTTGACGGAAGAAGCTATTCGTGACGGATTTGCAAAGCTAAAGGATCAGGCAGATTTTCAGTCACTGTATGAAGCGGGACTTTCGCGGGCTATCGGAGACTGGTTGCTTGGTATGAATGCCACTCGTCTTTATACAATAAAATACGGTCAGAATAAACAGGTACTTTCTATCGGTCGGGTGCAAACACCTACCTTAGCGTTGATTGTTAACCGACAGTTGGAGATAGCCAACTTCCAGCCTAAGCAATATTGGGAATTGAAAACGAACTACCGGGATACAACCTTTTCGGCTTTAATCCGCAAAAGTGATGAAGAAATCGCTGCGGAAGAAGAGAAAAACGGTGGGAAAAAGAAAATAATAGAGAATCCCGGTATTGATCCTATCGCTAACAGGGAAGAGGGCGAGGCGTTGGTAGAACGTATCAAAGACCTTCCGTTCGTAGTCACCAGTGTTAGTAAGAAAGACGGACGGGAGTTTGCTCCGCGTCTGTTCGACCTGACTTCGCTTCAGGTGGAATGTAACAAGAAATTCGCTTATTCTGCTGATGAGACATTAAAACTTATCCAGTCCCTTTACGAAAAGAAAGTAGCTACCTATCCGCGTGTCGATACAACTTTCCTGAGTGACGATATTTATCCGAAGTGCCCTGGTATTCTGAAAGGACTCCGTGATTATGAAGTACTGACAGCTCCGTTGAACGGTTCCACATTGCCGAAATCGAAGAAAGTATTTGATAATTCAAAGGTAACAGATCACCATGCCATTATCCCTACCGGAGTGTACGCTCAAAACCTGACGGATATGGAGCGTCGTGTCTACGATCTGATTGCCCGTCGTTTTATTGCCGTGTTCTATCCGGATTGTAAGATTTCTACTACTACTGTGATGGGAGAGGTGGATAAAATAGAATTCAAAGTAAGTGGGAAACAGATTCTCGAACCCGGATGGCGTGTTGTCTTTGCAAAAGATGTAAAAGAAACGGCCGAAGAAAAAGAGGAAGAAGACGAAAATGTACTTCCTGCTTTTGTGAAAGGGGAAAGTGGTCCTCATGTTCCCGATTTGAATGAGAAGTGGACACAGCCGCCCAGACCTTACACGGAAGCAACTCTGCTTCGTGCAATGGAAACTGCCGGAAAGTTGGTTGATAACGACGAACTCCGCGACGCCTTAAAAGAAAACGGTATCGGCCGCCCGTCTACCCGTGCCGCTATCATCGAAACGTTGTTCAAACGGAATTACATCCGTAAGGAAAGGAAGAACCTGATTGCTACCCCGACAGGAGTGGAACTGGTGCAGCTTATTCATGAAGAGCTTTTAAAATCTGCCGAACTGACGGGTATCTGGGAAAAGAAACTCCGCGAAATAGAGAAGAAAACGTATGATGCACGCCAGTTTCTTGAAGAACTGAAGCAGATGGTTTCGGAAATCGTAATGAGTGTGTTGTCGGATAATACTAACCGCCGTATTACCATTCAGGATGCGGCAGCCGCCCAAGCCGGAGAAAAAGTGAAGAAAGAACCGAAGAAGCGCGAACGGAAACCGGGTGCTCCGAAAGAAAAGAAGCCGAAGGCTACGCCTGCGGCTACTGTTAATGCTGATTCTCTTGTCGGACAACCTTGTCCGCTTTGCGGCAAAGGAACAATCATAAAAGGCAAGACAGCCTACGGATGTTCGGAGTGGAAAAACGGATGTACTTACCGGAAGGCATTATGAAACTCAATCACCGCTTCTATTCCCTTACGGAAAAAATCCAGTGAGAAATTTTCATTCGGCGAATGGATGGCGTCCGATTCGAGTCCGAATCCCATTAATACGGTCTTGACTCCTAATACTTGTTCGAAAGTGGATATGATAGGAATACTGCCGCCGCGGCGTACAGCCAACGGCTTTTTCCCGAAAGCAATCTCAAAACCTTTCTCCGCCGCTTGATAGGCGGGAAGGGAGATGGGGCAGACATAACCCTGTCCTCCATGCATCGGAGTGACTTTCACCTGTACCGTGTCAGGAGCAATACTAAGAATATAATCCGCAAACATTTGAGAAATCTTATGGTGGTCCTGATGTGGAACCAACCGGCAGGAGACTTTGGCGTAAGCTTTTGAGGGAAGCACGGTTTTGGAACCTTCTCCTGTATACCCGCCCCATATACCGCATACGTCAAAAGACGGCCGGCAACTGTTACGCTCCAATGTACTGTATCCTTTTTCTCCGAATACTTCCTTCACACCGATCGCTTCTTTGTATTTCTTTTCATCAAAAGGAATACGGGCAATCATCTCCCGTTCGGCTTGTGGAACTTCTTCTACATCGTCATAGAATCCGGGAATGGTGATTCTTCCATCCGCATCGGTTATTTTACTGATAATCTTGCATAACACATTAATCGGATTGGCTACCGCACCTCCGAAATGTCCGGAATGTAAATCACGGTTTGGTCCCGTAACTTCTATTTCCCAATAAGCCAGGCCACGCAGACCTGTGGTTAACGAAGGGAGTTCCGCTCCTAGCATGCTAGTGTCCGAAACAAGAATCACATCGGATTTCAACAACTCTTTGTGCTCTTCGCAAAAAGCCTCCAAACTGGGAGAACCGATTTCCTCTTCTCCTTCAAAGATAAACTTTACGTTATTTTTCAGCAGTCCGTTCTTGAGGAGATATTGGAGGGCTTTCACCTGAATAAATGATTGTCCTTTGTCATCATCCGCACCACGTGCCCAAATGTGACCGTCACGTATTTCCGGCTCGAACGGTTGGCTTTTCCAAAGCTCTAATGGCTCGGCAGGCATCACGTCATAATGGGCGTAGACTAAAATAGTTTTTGCGCTCGGGTCTACTATCTTTTGGGCAAAGACAATCGGATTGCCTTTGGAGGGCATTACCAATGCTTCGTCCGCTCCGGCTTCCAATAATAGCTGTGCCCAGCGTTCGGCGCACGCCAGCATATCATCATGGTGTTCGGGCAGTGCACTGATACTTGGAATGCGGATGAGACTGAACAAATCCTCCATCATTCGGGACTCGTTCTCTGCTATATATTTCTGAATTTCGTTCATAAATTGAATTAAACATTAAAGCTGCGTGGTTTTATCCAGCAGGTAATAGTCAAGTATAGTCATCGCAGCCATTGCCTCTACAATGGGAACGGCGCGTGGCAGTACACAGGCGTCATGACGGCCGCGAGCTTTCAGCGTGGTGTCCACTCCGTCGATATTAACAGTCTCCTGCTCCATCAACAGCGTAGCGATCGGTTTGAATACCACACGGAAATAAATGTCCTGTCCGTTACTCAATCCTCCCTGAATACCTCCTGAATGGTTGGTATGCGTTTCAATCCGTCCGTTGTTGTTATAGAAAACGTCATTCTGTTCCGACCCCTTCATCTTCAGTCCCTTGAATCCTTCACCGTACTCAAATGCTTTGGCGGCGTTGATACTTAACATCGCATTTCCCAAAGCCGCATGGAGCTTACCGAAAACGGGTTGTCCCAAACCGATGGGGCAGCCTTTGATGACACAAGTCAGCGTACCGCCGATAGTATCGCCTTCTCCTTTTACCTTATATATAAGGTCTGCCATTTCTTTTGCCTTTTCCGGGTCCGGGCAGCGTACATCATTTGTCTCGATCAAGTCGAGATCGTAGTCCGAGTAAGTGCCTTCCAGTTTGATAGCTCCTACCTGTGAGGTGTAAGCAGTGATACTGATACCTAACTGGCGGAGTGCCAGCTTGGCCAAAGCACCGGCTACGACGCGTGATACCGTTTCGCGTGCAGACGAACGTCCGCCGCCACGATGATCGCGGATACCATACTTCACTGTGTAAGTATAGTCGGCGTGTGAAGGGCGATATACATTTTTCAGATTGTTGTAGTCATTAGAATGTTGGTTTTCGTTCCAAACGATAAAACCGATGGGGCAACCGGTTGACTTACCTTCAAAAATACCGGAAAGAAACTCTACTTTATCAGCTTCTTTGCGTGCGGTGGTAAGGATGGATTGTCCCGGACGGCGCCGGTTCAGTTCCTGTTGTACGAATTCTTCGTCAATAGTGATTCCGGCGGGAAATCCGTCAATTACTCCTCCAATTCCTTTTCCATGAGACTCACCAAAACTTGTGAGCCGAAAGATGTTGCCAAATGAATTAAACATAGTCGTGGCTTTTTAAAATTACTGTATGCAAATATAACAAAGTTTTCGATAAGATTGTTGTGAACTCAAAATATCTTCAAAAAAGGTGGCATATTGAACCTTTTTTCTTCTTTTCAGTTGATAAATGATGATTAATAATAACTAAACCAATGACTGTATGAAAAAGAATCCATGAACGGGAAGATAATGACGTTCGGGGATATTGTAATAGACAAGTGTACCGTAAAGAAGGGAGAGGGGATTTCGACCTTTACAGGACAACAGCAACTTACATTTGCTGGAGAGGCGGCTGCCTTGGGAGCTTGCGATGTAACTGTGGTGAGTTATATTTTAGAATGCATACCCGAAGCCGATATTCAGATATATAGGGTACATCGAGAAAGTGATCGTATGGAAGTCATTCTTGAAGATATTGTTGAGTCCCCAGGTAAGGTCGGCGTATATGTTGAGATGTTTGAACGCTCTCCATCCGGCTCCTGCCTGAAGTCCCCACTGAAAACGTCTCAGATCGTCGGAGAAGTCATAAGTTGCAATTTTATCATCGGTAAATTCTACTTTAGGTCCTGTTGGATCGTCCTCACGCAGATATCCTTCGTATACGTGTCCTGAAAATTCCCTTGAAAGTATATAGGAAAAATAAGGGCCTGCTTTCACATTCCAACGGCTACTCAACTTATAAGTAGCCATCAATGGGATGGTTAATCCGGCGGTATGTACTTTGGTCTTTACCCCTCCTGTCCATACTCCGCTGATCCTTTCACCTCCTTGTCCCAGAATTTCCATACTGTAATTCTTTACGGTAGCTTCGGTGGTCATAGCCTTGTTTTCAAGCCGTAGCCCTACGATGACACCCAGTTTGTTCTGAACCGCTACCCATTTGGTCACTTCACCCCCGATTGTAATGGCGAGAGTCGGGTTGTAACCGTCAATAGACCGGATTTCCGCCGGTAAGGGAAGCGGAGCTGTGCCGCCGATACTGATTCCTGCTTTCACTTCGTATTCCAATCCGCGAAGGGCGGAACGGATAAGCGTTTCATTTCTATCCACTTGTGCATAACCGGGCAGGGCAACACTTAAACAAATAAGCAGACCGAATGTATAAAGGTATTTTTTCATCGCTGTAATTATTATAAAATCATTTAGGTTTTAGTTTTCTGTATGATAGACCAGTTCGACTTCATCAATCAGCAAGGTACTTCCGATGGCTCCATTGAAATAAGCGCCTTCCAGACTGGAGGTAAAGACGATTGCTACGTTGTATTTTCCATCCCTTAGCTTTTCTTTGTCGATGAACTTGCCGGGGCGGGTAATAAACGGAAGTTTGAAATAAGTCCATTCATCTGTTTCTTTGGCATTGTCGATGCGTGCTATTGAAACCAGATTCGGACTGGTGAACGCATTACTTCCGTCAAGAGTAGGAACAGACTCGCTCGTTTCGTACATGATGGCGTATATATCGCAAATGTCACGTTTTCCGTCAACGGGTTTTCCTTCTTCGGTGAACTTGTCTCCCGCCTTGTATTTATAATAACCGGCCAGATAGGTCGGCACATAACGGAAAGGCAGACCGAATTTGGTAGCTTGCAGCGGATAGCTCATGGCATTGTTCACATCAAAAGAGCCGATAAATAAGTTTCCTGCGGCAATGGGCATACCCATTAACTGCCCGAAGAAACCGGTACTTCGCGTTACTAATGAAAGACATTTTCCTTCTTTACCATCCGCTATTTGGAAAGTGGGGTAGTCATCGGCTGTTTTAGGAACACCGGTCATGGCATAACCCGCATTTCCGCTGGCCCATTCCATAATCACTTTGTCTTCTTGCCGTTCTACGAATATATAGTATTTTTTCCCACCGAGAGTGTCCTCGAAGTTGTAGTTAGTTGCAAGTTCCGTATCAATAACCGAAACTGTATATGTTTTTTTCCATACTCCGTCGGCTGCTGTGACAGTGTATTTTTGCGGTAGATTAAAATCGTGTACCGTTCCGCTCAAAGGGCTGATGGTAGCTCCCGGAGTCAGGGTGAATTCCGGTGCAAGGGCCGAAACGTCTGTTTCCGGTCCCACAAAAAGAGTTACCGAATTATTATTAATGATAGGACTTGTAGTCATTACTGCTTTCGGCAGTGTGCAACTAAGTATATCTGCTTCTGCGTTAAGAGCTTCGTCACGGATGCAAGAAGAGATGATAATACTTACCAGGAAATATAAAATCACGTGTTTTGCTTTCATTTTTCTCTTTTTTCTTACTGTTAAAGTTTAGTTCTCAGAAGCGTTTATAACAAAATGAAATTTTATTTGTTCAGTAAGAGATGTATGATAAAAAAGATTTTCTTACTTTTGTGTGTACTTAAAACTTATGAGTTTATGACTGAGTCAGAAAGAAGGCAAATTATAGAACTGATTAAGAGAGAGGTAATTCCGGCTATCGGATGTACAGAACCTATTGCTGTGGCGCTTTGTGTAGCGAAAGCTGCCGAAACATTGGGGATGCGTCCGGAGAAGATAGAAGTACTGCTCAGTGCCAACATTTTAAAAAATGCGATGGGGGTAGGAATACCGGGCACAGGAATGGTAGGACTTCCCATTGCCGTTGCTTTAGGAGCATTGATAGGCAAATCAGAGTACCAACTGGAAGTATTGAAAGACTGTACACCGGAAGCTGTAGAGTGCGGAAAGCAGTTTATTGCGGAAAGACGGATTTGTATTTCCTTGAAAGATAATATCACGGAAAAGCTCTATATCGAAGTGATTTGCAGGTCCGGAGATAGAACGGCGAAAGCTGTAATTGCCGGTGGTCATACCACCTTTATATATATAGCCGATGGAGGTAACGTATTACTGGACAGGCAGCATACAACCGATGAAGAAGAGGAAGCGACCGCTCCCGAACTGAACCTGCGTAAGGTTTATGATTTTGCCTTGACAGCTCCTTTGGATGAAATTCGTTTTATTCTTGATACGGCACGTTTGAACAAGGCTGCTGCCGAACAAGCCTTTAAAGGCAGTTACGGACACTCTTTGGGAAGAATGCTTCGGGGAAGTTATGAACACAAAGTGATGGGTGACAGCGTATTCTCTCACATCCTCTCTTATACTTCTGCCGCTTGTGACGCTCGAATGGCAGGAGCTATGATTCCGGTCATGAGTAATTCCGGCAGTGGTAATCAAGGAATATCGGCCACGCTTCCTGTGGTGGTCTTTGCCGAAGAGAATAATAAGAATGAAGAAGAACTGATCCGTGCCTTGATGTTGAGTCATCTTACGGTTATTTATATCAAACAAAGTTTGGGACGTCTTTCCGCTCTCTGCGGTTGTGTGGTAGCTGCCACAGGTTCTAGTTGCGGAATCACTTGGCTGATGGGAGGAAACTATGACCAGGTTGCCTTTGCCGTTCAAAACATGATTGCCAACCTGACGGGCATGATTTGTGACGGTGCAAAACCGAGTTGTGCCCTAAAAGTGACTACCGGAGTCTCAACAGCTGTACTGTCTGCTATGATGGCAATGGAAGACCGTTGTGTAACTTCTGTGGAAGGTATTATTGATGAAGATGTAGATCAAAGTATCCGTAATCTGACAAGAATCGGCTCACAAGCTATGAACGAAACGGATAAAATGGTACTCGATATCATGACGCACAAAGGATGCTAGAAAATGAGGAGTTAGAAAATGAAGAATGAGGAATGAAAAATGAGGAATGAAGAATTAGCTGCGCAATGGTTGATAGCAATTCTTCATTCCTCATTTTTAACTCTTCATTAACTTAGTGGCAACAGCCGCCACTGCATTCGTGGTCATTGCAGCCACCATCACCGCAACTGTCGCATCCGCAACCGCAGCCTTCGCCACTCATCATTTTCACCAGTTCCTGAATTTCTTCGTTAGTAGCAGGACGGCTTTCAATCACTTCGCCTTCAAAGATGAGATCGGCGCCTGCCAACGGATGGTTGAGGTCAACGACTACTACATCCGGTTTGATTTCTACTACGCTGGCATTTACGCGTTGACCGTCACCGGTCATCAAAGGTACGATATTACCCTCTTTGATATGGTCGCTGTCGAACTTGCCGTCAACCTCAAAGATATTTTTCGGGAGATCAATCACGTGTTGCTCGTCATATTGACCGTATGCCTTGTCTGCCGGAATGGTGAAGTCAAATTTGTCACCTTTAGAAAGAGAAGTTATCTGGTTCTCGAAGTCCTCGAGTGTTGTTCCTAATCCTGAAATGAACTGAAAGGGATGTTCTGCTTTTGCTTCTTCGAACAATTCCTTTTCACCATCTTCCATTGTATATAATTTGTATGCAACGGTAATGTACTTGTTTTCTACTGTTTCCATCTAATTCTTTTTATTTCTAAATTAATAAATCCCGCAAATGCGGGCTGACAAAGATACGAATTATTTATTTCTGCCGTGATATAGGGAAGGTATATTTCAAAATATTAAATGCTTTTGTTAGAAAGGGACAATAGGATTCCACTTATATAATAGTTGTAAATTTAACCTCTAAGTGATAAAATAGAGAAATAACGCCTCTCTTTTCTTACAATTATTCGTTTTTATGTGATTTTTTTCTTCGATTTGTTTGGATATAATAAAAAAGCCCTTACCTTTGCAGCACAAAAATAAAGAAAAGAAGATATGAATAACTTACACACATCTATTAACCTAGCAGTCTTGCATATTATTCGCGTCGTGGTGGTCCCATCAAGAGCGTGAGAAAGGTTTTGTGCTGTATGTATTCGTACCATAAAGATAAAATTTAGAGCCTTTCTCACTGGTGTGAGAGAGGCTTTTTAATTAAAAGATAGATTGAAATGAAAAAGCAATTACGCAGTTCGTTTAGTACACAAGGCCGTCGGATGGCGGGAGCCCGTGCGTTGTGGGTAGCCAACGGCATGAAGAAGAATCAGATGGGTAAGCCTATCATCGCTATAGTCAATTCATTCACACAGTTTGTGCCGGGACACGTGCACTTGCATGAGATCGGCCAGTTGGTGAAAGCGGAGATCGAAAAGCTGGGGTGCTTCGCTGCGGAATTCAATACAATCGCTATCGACGACGGTATAGCTATGGGGCATGATGGAATGCTTTACTCGCTTCCTTCCCGTGATATCATCGCAGACAGTGTGGAATATATGGTGAATGCTCATAAGGCAGACGCGATGGTATGTATCAGTAATTGTGACAAGATCACTCCGGGAATGTTGATGGCGGCGATGCGTCTGAATATACCTGCTGTATTTGTGTCGGGTGGTCCTATGGAGGCGGGTGAATGGAACGGTCAGCATTTGGATTTGATCGACGCGATGATTAAGTCGGCCGACCAAAGTGTGAGTGACGAGGAAGTTGCCAATATCGAGCAGAACGCTTGTCCTACCTGCGGATGTTGTTCCGGTATGTTTACAGCAAATTCTATGAATTGCTTGAACGAAGCCATCGGCTTGGCTCTTCCCGGAAACGGGACCATTGTAGCCACGCATGAAAACCGTACGCAGCTTTTCAAAGATGCTGCTAAGTTGATTGTGGATAATGCGATGAAATATTATGAAGAGGGGGACGAGAGCGTGCTTCCGCGTAGCATTGCCACCCGCCAAGCTTTTCTGAATGCCATGACTTTGGATATTGCGATGGGTGGTTCTACCAATACGGTTCTTCACCTGTTGGCTGTTGCCCATGAAGCGGGAGTCGACTTCAAGATGGACGACATTGATATGCTTTCCCGCAAGGCTCCGTGCCTTTGCAAAGTAGCTCCGAACACACAGAAGTACCACATTCAGGATGTGAACCGTGCCGGTGGAATTATTGCAATCATGGACGAACTGTCCAAAGCTGGTCTGGTGGACACGTCTGTTCGCCGGGTAGACGGAATGACGTTGGCAGAGGCTATTGATAAGTATTCCATTACAAGTCCGAACGTAAGTGAAGAGGCTATCAAAAAATATTCGAGCGCAGCCGGAAATAGATTTAACCTCGTACTCGGCTCGCAAGGTATGTATTATAAGGAACTGGATAAAGACCGTGCAACCGGATGTATCCGTGATTTGGAACACGCTTACAGCAAAGACGGCGGCCTGGCCGTATTGAAAGGTAACATTGCTCAAGACGGTTGTGTGGTAAAAACGGCAGGGGTAGACGAAAGTATCTGGAAGTTTACCGGACCTGCTAAAGTGTTTGATTCGCAAGAAGCAGCCTGCGAAGGTATTCTGGGAGGTCGAGTCGTCAGTGGCGACGTTGTCGTCATCACGCACGAAGGTCCGAAGGGTGGTCCCGGTATGCAGGAAATGCTTTATCCTACCTCTTATATAAAATCCCGTCATCTCGGCAAAGAGTGTGCTTTGATCACAGACGGACGTTTCAGTGGCGGAACTTCCGGATTGAGTATAGGGCATATCTCTCCCGAAGCGGCAGCAGGAGGTAATATCGGAAAAATAGTCGACGGAGATATCATTGAAATCGACATTCCCGCCCGGACGATTAACGTGCGACTGACGGATGAAGAACTGGCTGCCCGTCCGATGACACCTGTCACTCGTGACCGTTATGTGCCGAAGAGCCTGAAAGCGTATGCCAGCATGGTAAGCTCTGCCGATAAAGGAGCAGTAAGATTAATCGATTGACAAATGATGTTTTGACGTTGAGTTCAATCGTAAATTGTAAATCTTAAAATTGCAAATAAATAGATGAGTAAAGACTTAATAACAGGTGCGGAGGCGTTGATGCGCTCATTGGAACATCAGGGAGTAAATACGATTTTCGGTTATCCCGGCGGTTCAATCATGCCGGTATTCGACGCCTTGTACGACCATCGAAATAACTTGAACCACATTTTGGTTCGTCACGAACAGGGAGCTGCCCATGCGGCACAAGGTTATGCCCGTGTGTCAGGTAAAGTCGGTGTTTGCCTGGTGACAAGCGGTCCCGGTGCTACGAACACGATTACCGGTATTGCAGATGCGATGATCGATAGTACTCCTATTGTTGTTATTGCCGGACAGGTAGGAACCGGTTTTCTCGGAACGGATGCATTTCAGGAAGTCGATCTCGTAGGTATCACCCAGCCTATCTCCAAGTGGAGTTATCAGATCCGCCGTGCGGAAGATGTAGCGTGGGCAGTAGCACGTGCATTCTACATTGCCCGTAGCGGTCGTCCCGGTCCGGTTGTGCTGGATTTTGCCAAGAATGCACAGGTAGAGAAGACGAAATATGAGCCGACTAAGGTTGATTTCATCCGCAGCTATGTACCTGTGCCCGATACTGATGAAGACTCCGTAAAGGCTGCCGCCGAACTGATTAATAATGCGGAACGTCCGCTTGTACTGGTGGGGCAAGGCGTTGAGTTAGGGAATGCGCAGAGTGAGTTGCGTGAATTTATTGAAAAGGCGGATATGCCTGCGGGATGTACGTTACTCGGACTTTCGGCTTTACCTACGGAACATCCTTTGAATAAAGGAATGTTGGGGATGCACGGTAATTTGGGACCGAATATAAATACCAATAAATGTGATGTCCTGATCGCTGTAGGAATGCGCTTCGACGACCGTGTGACCGGTAATCTGGCTACTTATGCCAAACAGGCAAAAGTGATTCACTTTGATATTGATCCGGCGGAGGTGAATAAAAATGTAAAAGTTGACGTTGCAGTTTTGGGAGATTGCAAGGAGACATTGAAGGCTGTTACCCGACTCTTGAAAAAGAATGAACACGCTGAGTGGGTCGGCAGTTTCACGGAGTATGAGAAGGTGGAGGAAGAAAAGGTGATTCGTCCCGAGCTTTATCCTGCCACCGACTCGTTGAGTATGGGTGAGGTGGTACGTGCGGTAAGTGACGCTACCCGCCACGAAGCAGTTCTGGTGACAGATGTAGGACAAAATCAAATGATGTCCGCACGTTACTTTAAATATACGAAAGAACGCAGTATCATTACTTCCGGCGGACTCGGAACAATGGGCTTCGGCCTTCCCGCCGCTATCGGAGCGACTTTCGGAGCACCGGAACGTACCGTATGTGTATTTATGGGAGACGGTGGATTGCAGATGAATCTTCAGGAACTGGGTACGGTTATGGAGCAAAAGGCTCCGGTGAAGATTATCTGCCTGAACAATAACTTTTTGGGCAACGTGCGCCAATGGCAGGCTATGTTCTTCAATCGCCGTTATTCATTCACTCCGATGTTGAATCCGGATTACATGAAAATTGCTTCGGCGTACGAGATTCCTTCCAAACGTGTCTTCTCTCGTGAAGAGCTGGCGGACGCTATCCGTGAAATGTTGGCAACAGATGGCCCGTTCCTGCTCGAAGCCTGTGTAGTAGAAGAAGGTAATGTACTACCGATGACTCCTCCGGGAGGCTCTGTCAATCAGATGTTGCTGGAGTGCTAGGAGAAGTTGAGAGTTGAGAGTTGAGAGTTGAAAGTTAAATTAAGGATTATGAGTGAAAAAACATTATATACTATCATTGTTCATTCGGAAAATATAGCCGGATTGCTGAATCAGGTTACGGCTGTTTTTACCCGTCGGCAGATAAATATCGAGAGTCTGAATGTATCTGCTTCTTCCATCAAGGGGGTACATAAGTATACCATTACTGCTTGGACTGATAAAGATACGATTGAAAAAGTGGTGAAGCAAATAGAAAAGAAGATTGATGTAATTCAGGCGCACTACTTTACGGAAGATGAGATCTACTTCCATGAGATTGCTTTATATAAGGTGTCTACCCCCGAATTTCAAGAGACACCGGAGGCCTCTAAGGTGATACGTAAATATAACGCCCGCATAGTGGAAGTAAATCCGGTATTTTCTATTGTTGAGAAGAATGGAATGAGTGAAGAAATTACCTCGCTTTACGGTGAACTGAAGGCTTTGAATTGTGTTTTGCAATTTGTACGTTCGGGGCGGGTAGCGATTACCACCAGTTGTTTTGAACGGGTGAATGAGTTTCTTGACGGACGGGAAGCCCGTTATAACCAAAATAAAAACCAGCAGGAAGAATGAGCGAATCAAATAAAATAGGAACTTATAAGTTTGTTGCAGAACCGTTTCATGTTGATTTCAACGGCCGCCTGACAATGGGGGTATTGGGCAATCATTTGCTGAATTGCGCAGGGTTTCATGCCAGCGATCGTGGTTTTGGCATTGCATCTCTGAATGAGGACAATTATACGTGGGTACTTTCCCGCCTGGCAATCGAATTGGATGAAATGCCTTATCAGTATGAGGACTTTTCGGTTCAGACTTGGGTGGAAAATGTTTATCGCCTGTTCACCGATCGTAATTTTGCCATTATGAATAAAGAAGGCAAGAAAATCGGTTACGCTCGTTCCGTGTGGGCGATGATCAGTTTGAATACTCGTAAACCGGCTGACCTGTTGGCATTGCACGGGGGAAGCATTATAGACTATGTATGCGATGAGCCTTGTCCGATAGAGAAGCCTTCGCGTATCAAAGTGACTAATACACAGCCGTTGGCCACGCTGACTGCGAAATACAGTGATATTGATATTAACGGTCATGTGAATAGTATCCGTTACATCGAGCACATACTCGACTTGTTTCCGATCGATTTGTATAAAACCAAGCGTATTCGTCGTTTTGAGATGGCGTATGTGGCTGAAAGTTATTTTGGAGACGAACTGACTTTCTTCTGCGATGAAGCCAATGAAAATGAGTTTCACGTAGAGGTGAAGAAGAACGGCAGCGAAGTGGTTTGCCGGTCGAAAGTGATATTTGAATAAAATAGAATATAAAATCAATTAATAACGGATGGCGTAAGCCATCAAAACTAAAAACAAAAAGAAAAATGGCACAGTTGAATTTTGGCGGTACTATTGAAAATGTAGTGATCCGTGATGAATTTCCATTGGAGAAAGCTCGTGAAGTATTGAAAAATGAAACAATCGCTGTAATCGGTTACGGCGTTCAGGGTCCCGGACAAGCATTGAATTTGCGTGATAATGGTTTTAATGTAATCGTTGGTCAGCGTCAGGGAAAGACATACGATAAAGCAGTAGCTGACGGATGGGTTCCGGGTGAAACTTTGTTCGGAATCGAAGAAGCTTGCGAAAAAGGCACAATTATCATGTGTCTGTTGTCTGATGCGGCTGTTATGTCTGTATGGCCGACAATGAAACCTTACCTGACTGCCGGAAAGGCTCTTTATTTCTCTCATGGTTTTGCTATCACTTGGCATGATCGTACTGGGGTGGTTCCTCCTGCTGATATTGATGTTATCATGGTTGCTCCTAAGGGTTCGGGTACTTCATTGCGTACCATGTTCCTCGAAGGTCGTGGTTTGAACTCTTCTTACGCTATCTATCAGGACGCTACGGGTAAAGCTTACGATAGAACAATTGCTTTGGGTATCGGTATCGGTTCAGGGTATCTGTTTGAAACAACTTTCCAACGTGAAGCAACTTCCGACCTGACAGGTGAACGCGGTTCGTTGATGGGTGCTATTCAAGGTCTGTTGTTGGCACAGTATGAGGTGTTGCGTGAAAACGGTCATTCACCTTCCGAAGCTTTCAATGAAACAGTAGAGGAACTGACTCAGTCGTTAATGCCGTTGTTTGCAAAGAACGGTATGGACTGGATGTATGCAAACTGTTCTACTACTGCTCAACGCGGTGCTCTTGACTGGATGGGCCCGTTCCACGACGCTATCAAACCGGTAGTTGAAAAACTGTATCACAGTGTGAAGACCGGTAACGAAGCGCAAATTTCTATTGACAGTAACTCACAGCCGAATTATCGTGAGAAACTGAATGAAGAACTCCGCCAGTTGCGTGAAAGCGAAATGTGGCAAACTGCTGTTACTGTACGCAAACTTCGTCCGGAGAACAATTGATTTGATAGGATTATACAAGTTTGATAAAAAAGGGGAGAGGTTAGCTTTCCCCTTTTATTTTGCTGAAAAGTCTTTCCTAAATTAGTGCTAAGGGGCAGTTTTAATCAGATCTTCTAAAAATTATCAATGGAAAGGATGAAATATATATTTATTCTTCTGAAGCTGGCGTTCCGGTCTTAAGGTACACAGTTTACTACTTGGTGAAAGTAGTAATAAAAATATTGTTTGTTTTGTTTGTGTTAAAAAAACGGAGTTCGGTTTCGTGAGAAAGGGGACTCCATAAAAGGAGGATTATTTTAATCCTCCTTTTTTATGAATGCCATAAGTCTTTTGTAAAAAGGATGTTTGGTAAGTGTGGCGGCTTCTCCCAGAATCACCAGTTTCATGCGTGCTCGTGTGATCGCTACATTCATTCGTCTTAAATCATTCAGAAATCCGATTTGCCCTTCCTCGTTGGCGCGGACGAGACTGATAAAAACGACATCCCGTTCCTGTCCTTGAAAACCGTCCACTGTATTAACTGTGATGAGGCTTCGGAGAGGGCGCAAGAAACTGCTTCCTTTAATTTTGCTTCTCAAATATTGCACTTGTGCTTTGTAGGGTGAAATCAGCCCGAAATCAATCCTTTCCTCTAAAATTCGTTCCTTTCCGATCCGGTTGATATAGGCTTCCAACTCCTCCAGGAGCAGATTAGCCTCCTGCTTGTTGATGCGTCCGAAACTTTCGCCTACAAATTCCTCGTGAAATTCCATTTCAGAAGTGTCAATCCAACTCATGGGGCTGTCGAAATCAAGGATTCCCCGATAACGTACCTCCGGAGCAGCCTCCAGTTCTCCCTGATAAAACCAGTCGGAAGGGAACTGCATGATAGCTTCGTTCATTCTATATTGCACTTTCAGCAACGAGACAGAGGATGGTTTTTGCCGAACCACCTTCTCCATTAATGTATATTCCAATCCTCCACGAGCAGCTTCTATACATTTTATGGTAGGCGGAAGCTGGCAATGATCTCCGGCGAGAACCACCCGGTCTGCTTTTCGGATAGCTATCCAGCAGGCTGCTTCGAGTGCTTGCGCAGCTTCGTCGATAAATAAAGTCGGGAAACGGCGGCCATTGAGCAGGCGATGGTTGCTACTGACTAAGGTTGAGGCAATCACGCGGGCACTGTCGAAGAGGTCGGCGTTAATTTGAATCTCAAGTTCGGTAGCACGGTCGCGTAGACGGCTCATACGACTGCGCATCCCTTCCCGTTCCTCGTAACTTCCCCGCCGCATTCGTCCTCCCATTTCGCGGATGGACTTGCGGATTCCCCAAAGTTCCGGATACGCCGGATGGCTCTCAAACCGGCGTTCGTAGGTAAAGGATAACATTTTGTCATTTACACGGGTAGGATTTCCAATGCGGAGCACCGGAACACCCCGATCTACAAGTTTCTCGCAAATCCAGTCGACGGCAGTATTACTTTGAGCGCACACCATCACTTGTGGTTCGCGGTGCAGTGTCTCATAAATCGCTTCGACAAGTGTTGTTGTCTTTCCCGTTCCCGGAGGACCGTGCACAATAGAGACATCACGTGCGCAAAGCACTTTATTGACAGCCGTCTCCTGCGTACTGTTCAACCAAGGAAAACGTACGGGGTATAATTCGCGAAATCCGGGCTTTAGCGTTCCCAGCAACGTGTCGCGCAGTTCGGCAAGGCGATTGCCTTTGGCACGGATCACGTCCTCCAGCGCTTCAAACATAGCGCGATAAGAAGTCTCATCAAAGTAAAGCTGTACGCCCAGCACACCGTCAGTTTGCAGTTCCATCAATGCCCCTGCTCCGGGGAGCACGACTACCATTCGTTCTTCGTCTGCATAACTGACGGTTGCGGTGAAATTCAAATATTTCACTTTTCCGTCGAATGACTGGTGGAAAAAGGAAACGGGACGGCCGAATTCAAAAGAGTGTTCTATCTCTTTATTTTCGCTTCTTGTAATATCTACAACAAATTGATTCAGAGAGTTATAGTAACTTCGGCCGAGAGAGGCAGGATACCAGCAAAGACCGCGTTTCACTTTTCGGGCAATACCCATCGTTTCAGTCTGCCGTTTGAATTCCTCTTTCTCATATTCGTACTCCATCCGTAAGAGGAGTTGTTGTTGCTGAAGGTCGGCTATCGGATTTTTCGGATTATTATTCATAATAGGCGCAAAGGTAACAATTCTTCTTCCCGAGACGAAAATTTATTTCATTTTGTTAAACATTACTCGAACGTCATTCGTTATTTTAATAGATAGACTAAAAAAACAAAAAGTGATATGGTATACGATGCAACTATGTTAGAAGCTTTCTACCCTGCTTATAAAGGAAAGGTAGAACACGTACGGGCTATATTGAAACGTCCTTTGACGTTGGCCGAGAAGATTCTGTATGCCCATTTGTATGATGTGGCTGATGTGAAAGATTACCAAAGAGGGGAAGATTATGTAAATTTTCGTCCCGACCGTGTTGCGATGCAGGATGCGACAGCCCAGATGGCTCTGCTTCAATTTATGAATGCGGGCAAAGATCAAGTTGCTGTGCCTTCTACGGTGCATTGTGACCATTTGATACAAGCGTATAAAGGTGCAAAAGAAGATATTGCCACTGCAAGGCTGACCAATGAAGAAGTGTACGATTTCCTTCGTGACGTATCTTCCCGCTACGGAATCGGTTTCTGGAAACCGGGAGCCGGAATTATCCATCAGGTTGTTCTTGAGAACTATGCTTTTCCTGGCGGAATGATGGTAGGAACCGACTCGCACACGCCAAATGCGGGTGGACTGGGTATGGTTGCTATCGGGGTTGGCGGTGCGGATGCGGTGGATGTCATGACCGGCATGGAGTGGGAACTCAAAATGCCGAAAATCATCGGTGTCCGCCTGACCGGAAAACTGAACGGCTGGGCTTCTCCGAAAGATGTGATTTTGAAACTTGCCGGAATTCTTACCGTAAAAGGGGGAACGAACGCCATTATCGAATACTTTGGTCCAGGAACCGAATCGCTCTCGGCTACCGGGAAGGCGACCATTTGTAACATGGGGGCCGAAGTGGGGGCTACCACCTCATTGTTCCCGTTTGACGAGCGTATGGCCACCTATTTGAAAGCTACCGGAAGAGAGCGGGTGGTTGAACTGGCAGAGACCGTTGGCGCCGACCTTCGTGCTGACGATGAAGTGGCTGAGGAACCGACTAAGTATTATGACCGCGTCATTGAAATAGACCTGTCTGAACTCGAGCCTTATATAAACGGTCCTTTTACACCGGACGCTGCCACTCCTATTTCCAAGTTTGCGGAGAAGGTGTTGTTGAACGGTTACCCGCGTAAGATGGAAGTGGGATTGATCGGTTCGTGTACCAATTCGTCCTATCAGGATTTGAGCCGTGCCGCTTCTCTGGCGAAGCAGGTTGCCGAAAAGAACCTGAGTGTAGCCGCTCCGTTGATTGTGAATCCGGGTTCCGAGCAGATTCGTGCCACTGCCGAGAGGGATGGAATGATAGAAGCTTTTGAACAGATAGGAGCTACAATTATGGCAAACGCCTGTGGTCCTTGTATTGGGCAGTGGAAACGTGAGACGGATGATCCGACGCGGAAAAATTCAATTGTCACTTCCTTCAACCGTAACTTTGCCAAACGTGCCGACGGCAATCCGAATACATACGCTTTTGTTGCTTCTCCGGAACTGACGATGGCACTGACAATTGCGGGTGACCTCTGTTTCAATCCTTTGAAAGACAGACTGGTGAATCATGAGGGCGAGAAAGTGAAGCTGTCCGAACCGGTGGGAGATGAACTTCCTTTGAACGGCTTTGCGCAAGGAAACGAGGGTTACGTTGCTCCTCATGGAGGAGAGACGGAAATCAGGGTGAAGCCGGATTCACAACGCTTGCAACTGTTGGCTCCTTTCCCAGCCTGGGATGGTCAAGATTTATTGAATATGCCTTTATTGATCAAAGCGCAAGGCAAATGTACTACTGATCATATTTCGATGGCAGGTCCGTGGCTCCGTTTCCGGGGACATCTGGAAAATATTTCGGATAACATGTTAATGGGAGCTGTCAATGCCTTCAACGGTGAGACGAACAAGGTTTGGAACCGTTCTACCAACACTTACGGAACTGTTTCCGGTACGGCAAAAATGTATAAGTCCGAAGGAGTGCCGTCTATTGTCGTGGCCGAAGAAAATTACGGTGAAGGCTCCAGTCGTGAACATGCGGCTATGGAACCGCGTTTTCTGAATGTACGTGTCATTCTCGCCAAGAGTTTTGCCCGTATTCATGAAACGAATCTGAAGAAACAGGGCATGCTTGCCCTCACTTTTGTAGACAAAGCCGATTATGATAAAATTCGTGAACACGACCTTCTGTCCGTGCTTGGTTTGGTGGACTTCGCTCCGGGACGCAACCTGACTGTCGTTCTCCATCACGAAGACGGGACGAAAGAGAGCTTTGAAGTGCAACACACTTATAATGAACAGCAGATAGCTTGGTTTCGTGCCGGTTCTGCCTTGAATGCCAGATAATTTAAAAAAGACAAGAAAAATAAAAATCATGAGCAAAATAATTATGCAAGCAGATGGTACGCTGTCAGTGCCCGATGTGCCTACCGTACCTTATATTACCGGTGATGGAGTGGGAGCGGAAGTTACTCCCTCCATGCAAGCCGTAGTCAATGCGGCTGTTCAGAAAGCGTACGGTGGCAAACGCCGTATCGAGTGGAAAGAAGTGTTGGCGGGAGAACGTGCCTTTAATGCGACAGGTTCTTGGCTACCGGAGGAGACGATGAAGGCATTTCAGGAGTATCTGATTGGTATTAAAGGTCCGTTGACGACGCCTGTCGGAGGCGGTATCCGTTCGTTGAATGTGGCGTTGCGCCAGACGCTTGATTTATACGTCTGTCTTCGTCCCGTCCGTTGGTATCCGGGAGTACAGTCGCCGGTGAAAGCACCCGAAAAAGTAAATATGTGCGTGTTCCGTGAAAATACAGAAGACATTTATGCAGGTATTGAATGGGAAGCAGGCACTCCGGAAGCGGAAAAGTTCTATAAATTCCTGAAAGACGAGATGGGTGTGACAAAGGTACGTTTCCCGGAGAGCTCCTCTTTCGGTGTGAAACCGGTTTCGCGGGAAGGTACGGAGCGTCTCGTGCGTGCTGCTTGCCAATACGCGTTAGACCATCATCTGCCCTCCGTCACGTTGGTTCACAAGGGAAATATAATGAAGTTCACAGAAGGCGGCTTCAAGAAATGGGGCTACGAATTGGCGCAGCGTGAATTTGCCGACGCGTTGGCAGACGGACGATTGGTGATTAAGGATTGCATTGCCGACGCTTTCCTGCAAAATACGCTTCTGAGCCCTGAAGATTACTCGGTCATAGCCACTCTGAACCTTAATGGAGACTACGTTTCCGACCAATTGGCGGCAATGGTGGGTGGTATCGGGATTGCTCCCGGAGCCAACATCAATTATAAAACGGGGCATGCCATCTTTGAAGCCACGCATGGAACAGCGCCTACCATTGCGGGCAAAGATGTGGTGAATCCTTGCTCTATCATACTTTCGGCAGTCATGATGCTTGAGTATTTGGGTTGGAAAGAAGCGGCAACTCTTATCGAGAAAGCTTTGGAACAGAGTTTCTTGGATGCGCGTGCCACCCATGACCTCGCTCGTTTCATGCCGAATGGAACCTCCCTCTCCACTTCCGCTTTCACCCGTGAAATCGTGGAAAGAATAGAAAAATAGAAGTAACGAATAAAGACAAAGAAAATGAAGAAAGAGTACTTGATTTACAAGCTTTCCGAAGAGATGAAGGAAGCTACCCGGATTGACAATGAATTGTTCCCCAAATTTGACGTGAAGCGCGGACTGCGTAACGAAGACGGCACAGGAGTGCTGGTAGGCCTGACTAAAATCGGTAACGTGGTTGGTTACGAACGTGTTCCGGGAGGCGGATTGAAGCCTATACCGGGAAAATTGTTCTATCGCGGTTATGACGTGGAAGATATTTCTCATGCCATTATCAAGGAGAAACGTTTCGGCTTTGAGGAAGTGGCCTACTTGCTGCTTTCGGGACGCTTGCCGGACAAGGAAGAACTGCTTTCTTTCCGTGAACTGATTAACGACAACATGCCGTTGGAGCAGAAGACGAAAATGAATATTATTGAGTTGGAGGGAAGCAATATTATGAATATTTTGTCGCGCAGCGTGCTCGAGATGTATCGTTTTGATGCGAATGCGGACGATACCTCCAGAGACAACCTGATGCGCCAAAGTATTGAGCTGATTTCGAAGTTTCCCACTATCATTGCATACGCTTATAATATGCTTCGTCATGCTACTTTCGGGCGTTCTCTGCATATCCGCCATCCGCAGGAAAAGCTTTCTATTGCCGAAAATTTCTTATATATGCTGAAGAAGGACTATACCGAATTGGATGCTCGCACACTCGACTTGTTATTGATTCTTCAGGCAGAGCACGGTGGAGGTAACAACTCTACCTTTACGGTCCGTGTCACTTCCTCTACCGGAACGGATACCTACTCGGCCATCGCTGCCGGTATCGGTTCGTTGAAAGGTCCGCTTCATGGAGGAGCGAATATCCAGGTGGCGGATATGTTCCATCACTTGAAAGAAAATATCAAAGACTGGACGAATGTGGATGAAATAGATACTTATTTCACTCGTATGTTGAACAAGGAAGTGTACAATAAAACCGGACTTATCTATGGTATCGGTCATGCTGTCTACACCATTTCCGATCCACGTGCACTTTTGCTGAAGGAACTTGCCCGTGACCTTGCCCGTGAGAAGGGCAGAGAGAGTGAGTTTGCTTTCCTCGAACTGCTGGAAGAACGTGCTATCGCTACTTTCGGACGTGTGAAGAACAATGGAAAGACAGTATCCAGCAATATTGATTTCTATTCCGGTTTTGTGTACGAAATGATCGGACTGCCGCAGGAAATTTTCACTCCTTTGTTCGCAATGGCTCGTATTGTCGGCTGGTGTGCACACCGTAATGAGGAGCTGACCTTTGACGGAAAACGTATTATTCGTCCTGCTTATAAGAACGTTCTTGAGGAACTGGCCTATGTTCCGATCAAGAAACGCTGATCCGCATCAATCCTTTTTCTATATAATGTAAAATGTTCCCCGAATAGATATTGAGTCTCGATTCTGTTCGGGGAAAGTCTTATAGAACTGGAAATAATAACATAATTAACATTTCGAATAGCTCCCTCGTCTCCTCTTATGGAGAAAAGAGCGTTCTTGGTGTCAAGGAAAGGCGGTTTCTGCCTACCAAGAAAGGCGTTTTAACATCGTGTTAAAACGCCTTTTCTCTATTTGATGACTTTCCCTTTGTATGCTGGTGTAAATCAGTGAATTATGTGCAATCGTTGCCCGCGAGTCCTTCTATGGTAAATTCTTGAATCCAAAGTGTAGTTGTTATTTGGGTAAGTTTTATATTTAAAAGACATTTTGTGTGGCTATTACTTTCATTTTTGCTATTTTTGTGCATTACAAAAGAACTTCAATATGAATTTAGCAGCTTTTAATCTGTTTTTGGGTGTAATGAGCTTGATTGCCCTGATTGTTTTTGTCGCTCTCTACTTCGTGAAAGCAGGATACGGAATCTTCCGCACGTCTTCGTGGGGAGCGGCTATTTCAAACAAGCTGGCTTGGATACTGATGGAAGCTCCGGTCTTCCTCGTGATGTGCGTGATGTGGATGTATTCGGAACGCCGCTTTGAGCCGGTGATATTGACCTTCTTTTTATTCTTCCAACTGCATTATTTTCAACGGGCTTTCATTTTCCCTTTGTTATTGAAAGGAAAAAGTAAAATGCCGTTGGCCATCATGTCAATGGGAATCCTTTTCAATCTGTTGAATGGATATATGCAAGGAGAATGGATTTTCTACCTTGCCCCCGCAACGATGTACCAGTCCGATTGGTTCACCTCCCCGTACTTTATAATAGGTACTTTGCTGTTTTTTACGGGTATGCTGGTGAACTGGTCGTCCGATTATATCATCCGCCATTTGCGTAAACCGGGAGACACACGGCATTATCTGCCACAGAAAGGTATGTACCGCTATGTGACTTCCGCCAATTATTTCGGTGAAATCGTAGAATGGGCAGGCTGGGCAATTCTTACCTGTTCGCTTTCCGGACTTGTTTTCCTTTGGTGGACGATTGCAAACCTCGTTCCGCGAGCCGACGCCATCTGGAAACGTTATCGCGAGGAATTCGGCGACGCGGTAGGCACACGGAAGCGGGTGTTTCCTTTTCTCTACTAGGAGATTTTTTTATCACGAATTGAATTAAGACTAGAATTAAGACTTGAATAAATATAAACTACTATGAAATCTAAACTTTTCACTCCGGTCACTTTCGGCCCTTTGACGTTGCGGAACAGGACGATACGTTCGGCAGCGTTTGAAAGTATGTGTCCGGGCAATACTCCCTCGCAGATGCTATTGGATTACCACCGCTCGGTTGCTGCGGGAGGAGTGGGGATGACGACTGTAGCTTATGCCGCCGTGACGCAAAGCGGGCTCTCTTTCGATCGTCAGCTATGGATGCGTCCGTCCATAATTTCCCGTTTGAATGAATTGACAAAAGCCGTGCACGACGAGGGTGCTGCGGTAGGTATCCAGATAGGGCATTGCGGAAATATGTCCCACAAAAAGATTTGCGGTGTCACGCCCATATCCGCTTCTTCAGGTTTTAACCTCTATTCGCCTACGTTTGTGCGTGGAATGGAACGGGAAGAACTTCCGGAAATGGCACAGGCTTACGGAAACGCTGTCAACTTGGCACGGGAAGCGGGATTTGATGCGGTGGAAGTGCACGCTGGACACGGTTATTTAATCAGCCAATTCCTTTCACCTTACACCAACCATCGCAAAGACGAGTTCGGAGGCTCGCTGGAGAACCGGATGCGTTTTATGGATCTGGTGATGGAAGAGGTGATGAAAGCGGCGGGCAATGACATGGCGGTGATTGTCAAAATGAATATGCGCGACGGTTTCAAAGGCGGAATGGAAATAGACGAATCCATTCAGGTGGCGAAACGGCTTCTGGAGCTGGGTGCTCACGGACTGGTGCTGAGTGGAGGCTTTGTCAGCAAAGCCCCGATGTATGTGATGCGGGGAGCGATGCCGATTCGCTCGATGGCGCACTATATGGACTGTTGGTGGCTGAAATACGGTGTCCGGATGTTCGGAAAATGGATGATTCCGTCCGTGCCTTTTGAGGAGGCTTATTTCCTGAAAGACGCCTTAAAGTTCCGGGAAGCTCTTCCGGAAGCTCCCTTGATTTATGTTGGCGGACTCGTTGCCCGTCAGAAGATAGATGAAGTGCTCGATGCGGGCTTTGAAGCTGTACAGATGGGACGTGCCTTACTCAACGAACCTGGATTTGTGAACCGGATGAAGCAGGAGGAGCAGGCCCGTTGCAACTGTGGACACAGTAATTACTGCATAGGCCGTATGTATTCGATAGAAATGGCCTGCCATCAACATTTAAAAGAAACGTTACCTCCTTGTCTGCAAAAGGAGATTGAAAAATTGGAAAAGAAATGAATGATATAAAATGGGCTATCATTACCGGTGCGGACGGAGGGATGGGAACGGAAATCACACGTGCCGTTGCCAAAGCTGGTTATCAGGTAATAATGGCTTGTTACAACCCCCAAAAGGCGGAGACTGTCCGCGCTTGTTTGATTGAAGAAACCGGAAACCCGAATCTGGAAGTTATGGCTCTTGATTTGGCTTCCATGCAATCCGTAGCTTCTTTTGCCGACCGGATATTAGAACGTAACCTTCCTGTTTCTCTGCTGATGAATAATGCGGGAACGATGGAAACGGGACTTCATATTACCGTAGATGGGTTTGAGCGAACGGTTAGCGTGAATTATGTAGGACCTTATCTGCTTACCCGGAAACTGATTCCTGCGATGGTGCGCGGTGCGCGAATTGTAAACATGGTGTCTTGCACTTATGCGATCGGGCGTATTGAACTTCCCGATTTCTTTCACAGAGGCAAGGTCGGAGAATTTTGGAGAATTCCCGTTTACAGCAATACGAAACTGGCTTTATTGTTGTTTACCATTGAACTGTCCAAGCTACTCCGTGATAAAGGAATTACCGTCAATGCTGCCGATCCGGGCATTGTCTCTACTAATATTATTACTATGCATAAGTGGTTTGACCCGCTGACGGACATTTTTTTCCGGCCTTTTATTCGCAAGCCCGCACAAGGGGCTTCCACCGCTATCGGTTTGTTGTTGGATGAAAAAGAAGCCGGAGTGACGGGGCAACTGTATGCTAGTAATCGTCGGAAAGAATTATCGGATAAATACGTTCATCACGTGCAGAGGGAGCTACTGTGGGAAGTCACGGAACGTTCGTTGGCACGATGGATTTCTTCCTAAAAGGAAAAAAGGAAACGCGGATTAACGCGGATTTGCGCAAAGAAAGATCAAATTCTATTTGCGTTATCCGCGTTAATCCGCGTTTTATTTATTATTCCGAGCCTTAGATAGAAAGCTCTTTCAATACATTCACAAGATCTTTTTTTATCGGCTTGTCATTTTTAATCGCTTTGCTGAACGGTACGTAAACTATTTCGTCATGTTCGATACCGATCATTACGTTACGTTGGTCTTCCATGATAGCGTCGATAGCGGCAGCCCCAAGTCGGCTTGCCAAAATACGGTCGTGGGCAGTCGGGCTACCTCCGCGTTGCAAGTGTCCCAAAATCGTTACACGTACGTCGTATTGCGGGTATTCGTTCTTTACACGTTCGGCATAGTGCATCGCTCCTCCGGTCAGTTCGCTTTCCGCCACTAGTACGATACTACTATTCTTCGATTTGCGGAATCCGTTCTTGATAAACTCTTCCAATTGGTCGACTTCCGTACTGAACTCCGGAATGATGGCGGCTTCGGCTCCCGAAGCGATTGCTCCGTTCAGCGCAAGGAAACCTGCGTCTCGTCCCATTACTTCGACGAAGAACAAACGTTCGTGCGAGGTTGCCGTGTCGCGAATTTTATCCACAGCGTCCAGAATCGTATTCAATGCCGTGTCATATCCGATAGTGGTATCCGTGCCATAAAGGTCGTTGTCGATTGTTCCCGGAAGTCCGATACAAGGAATATCAAACTCCTGTGCAAAAATGCGGGCCCCCGTCAACGAGCCGTCTCCACCGATGACTACCAAAGCGTCAATACCTTCTTTTTTCATGTTATCGTAGGCTAGTTGACGTCCTTCCGGAGTGGTAAACTCCTTGCAGCGCGCTGTTTTCAGGATAGTACCGCCCAGTTGGATGATATTACTTACGTTCTGACTTTTGAACTCTTTGATTTCGCCTGTCACAAGGCCCTTGTACCCTCTGTATATACCTTTAACTTGCAATCCGTTGTAGATAGCCGCACGTGTCACCGCACGTATAGCTGCGTTCATTCCGGGGGCGTCACCTCCGGAAGTCAAGATTCCGATACACTTAACTGTTCCCATAACACAATCTTTTCATTAATTAGTTTGACGTGGCAAATGTACAATAAAAAGTTGAAAGCAATGGTTATGAAGTTTCTTTTCGTATGAAGAAAACATTAAAAATGTTCAAATTGCAGCTATTTGCTTTCTTCTATAAGCGACTGAATGTGGCTATATATTTTTTCCATCAGCCATTTGGGAGTGGAGGTAGCTCCGCAAACCCCGATTGACTGTACATTCTGGAGTAGGGAAGGGTCTATTTCCTTCTCATTGTCAATTAAATGTGAATTGGCGTTCACTTTCAGACACTCTTCAAACAACATCTTTCCGTTTGAACTTTTCTTCCCGCTGACGAAAAATATCAGATCGTGTGTAGCCGCAAACTCCCTTAACTTGGGCATACGGTTTGCCACTTGGCGACAAATCGTATCGTAGTATTCGAATGTCGCTTCCGGTGAAATATTCTGTTTGATATACGCTACAATTTCCTGAAACTCATCCAGCGACTTGGTGGTCTGCGAGAAGAGACGGACACTTTTATTCAAGTCCAGCTTCTTTACTTCCTCTGCCTTCTCGATGACAATCGCTTTCCCGTCGGTCTGTCCCACTAGTCCCAGCACCTCCGCATGACCGTTTTTGCCATAAATCACAATCTGTTTTTCATCGTTGGCGGCGTCTTGCAGAAACTCCTGTTTGATACGTTTTTGCAAGCGTAACACCACCGGGCAAGTCGCGTCGATGATTTCTATATTATTCTCGCGGGCGATCATATAAGTTTCAGGCGGTTCTCCGTGCGCGCGGAGCAGTACTTTTGCATTCCGCAACTGCTTGAATTCCTCCCTATTGATGGTGATTAATCCCATCGTTTTAAGTCTTTCCACCTCTCGGCTGTTGTGAACGATGTCTCCGAGACAATAAAGTGTTTCTCCTTTTGCCAATTCCTCCTCTGCCTTGTTGATGGCCGTCACCACACCGAAGCAGAAGCCGGAACCTTCGTCAATCTCTACCTTAATCATAATTTGCGGTCGTTGTCTGCGGTTATTGAATGCCACTTACTTTGTTGAACTGTTCAAACAGCCATTCTTTCTGCTGCTCGATTGTCAGGTTCGTATTATCCAGCAGCAGAGCGTCCTCTGCTTTCCGCAATGGGCTGACCTCCCGATGCTGGTCGATATAATCCCGTTGTTTCACGTTCTCCAGAATCTCGTCGAAGCTGGCTTCCTGGCCTTTCGCCTTCAACTCGTCGTAACGGCGTTGGGCACGGATCTCGGGTGTGGCGGTTACGAAAATTTTCAACTCGGCTTCCGGGAAAACGGTCGTTCCGATGTCACGTCCGTCCATCACAATGCCTTTTTCCTTTCCCATTGCCTGTTGCTGCGCTACCATTTCTGTGCGTACGAAATCGAGTGCGCTGATGGGACTGACTTTAGACGACACCTCCATCGTCCGGATTCTGTTCTCCACATTTACATCGTTGAGGTACGTGTCCGGCCGTCCGGTCGCCGGATTCAGGCGGAATGAAATACGGATGTTTCTGATTTCTTTTCTCAGCTTTTCCGTGTCGATGTCGTTCCCGTCGAAAATGCCGTTTTCTATACTATATAAGGTGACCGCGCGATACATAGCTCCGCTGTCAATGTAAATGTATCCTACTTCGCGGGCAAGGTCTTTGGCCATTGTACTTTTTCCGCAAGAAGAGAAACCGTCGATTGCTATTGTTATCTTTTTCATATTCAGTTCTTCTGATTTGTCCGCCAAAGATACATTTATTTTGAAAATCAACCATGCATTTGCCGTTAAAAGGAGCCGGATAAGTCAGAAAGGATTAAAAAAGTTAAAAAGCCGGATAAAAAGACAGGAAGAGGTGGACGGTTATCTGAAAATGTACTATATTTGCCCGGAGACACATAGGAAGACACTTTTTTTATTAATCATTATATTAATTATTTTATGGAAGTTAAAAAATCACCCAAAGCAGACTTGGAAGGCAAGAAGTCTACATGGCTGCTCGTTGGTTACGTGGTAGTGTTGGCTTTCATGTTCGTGGCGTTCGAATGGACCCAGCGTGACGTGAAAATTGATACAAGCCAGGCAGTAGCTGACGTTGTGTTTGAAGAGGAAATCATTCCTATCACTGAAACCCCTGAACAAGCGACTCCACCGCCACCAGAAGCTCCGAAAGTGGCTGAATTGTTGGAAATTGTTGACGATAAAGCCGAAATTGATGAATCAACTACCATTATCAACGAAGATAATGTGGCTCCGGTAGAAGTAAAATACGTACCGGTGCAAGTTGTTGAAGAAGAGCCGGAAGAACAGACTATCTTTGAAGTTGTAGAAAACATGCCGGATTTCCCCGGCGGTCAGGCAGCTTTGATGCAATATTTGGCTAAAAACATCAAATATCCGACTATCGCTCAGGAAAACGGAACTCAAGGACGTGTTATCGTACAGTTCGTTGTCAACAAGGACGGTAGTATTGTAGACGCAAAAGTAGTACGTAGCGTTGACCCGTACTTGGACAAGGAAGCCCTCCGTGTGATTAACACCATGCCGAAGTGGAAACCAGGTATGCAGCGCGGAAAACCGGTACGTGTTAAATTTACAGTTCCTGTAATGTTCAGATTGCAGTAATTTGTAACACAATAATTGGGGAGGCTGCTTTCGGCAGCCTCTTTTCATTCATTAAATATTTTCTCCATCCTCATGTATACAGCTTCTCAACTACTTGATAAAATAAATAAATATATTGCAGATATCCAATTTACCCGGACACCGAAAGGACTTTATGAACCGGTCGAATATACTCTTTCTCTGGGTGGGAAGCGGATACGCCCCGTATTAATGTTGATGGCGTACAATTTGTATCGGGAGGATGTTGCTTCTATCTATGAACCGGCTGCTGCTATCGAAGTGTACCACAACCACACGTTGTTGCATGATGATTTGATGGACCGTTCGGATATGCGTAGGGGAAAACCGACCGTGCACAAAGTCTGGAATGATAACACGGCTGTGCTGTCGGGAGACGCTATGCTGATTCTGGCATTCCGCTATATGACGGCTTGCCCGGCGGAACACTTGAAAGAGGTGATGGACCTGTTCAGCCTGACTATGCTTGAGATTTGCGAGGGACAGCAGCTGGACATGGAATTTGAATCCCGCGGTGATGTGACGGAAGATGAGTATATTGAAATGATCCGCCTGAAAACAGCAGTGCTGCTTGCGGGCAGTCTTAAGATTGGCGCTATCTTGGCGGGGGCGACTGCCGAAGATGCGGAAAATCTATATAAATTCGGAATGCAGATAGGCGTTGCATTCCAGTTGCAAGATGACCTGTTGGACGTTTATGGAGATCCGGAAGTGTTCGGAAAGAAAATAGGCGGAGACATCCTGTGCAACAAAAAAACATATATGCTCATCAAGGCATTGGATCGTGCGGATGCGAAACAGAGGGAGGAACTGAACCGTTGGCTGGATGCGGAAACTTGTCAGCCGGCCGAGAAAATAAAAGCGGTGACTGAACTGTATAACCAACTGGACATTCGCAGTGTCTGCGAAAACAAAATGCGCGGCTATTACACGCTTGCCATGGAAAGCCTTGCCGCAGTGGGAGTGGCTGAGGAAAGAAAAAAAGAACTGAAGAACCTGGTGAAGTTGTTAATGTACCGTGAAATGTAGCTAAGTTCTTGAAGCATGCCTTATAGACGATTACCAAATACAGATCAAGCGAGAGTTCGGGCGCTGAAAGCGGCGGTCGAAAAAGGGGATGTATATAATGTACGCGATTTGGCTATTTCATTAAAGACGCTGTTCGAGGCACGTAACTTCCTGCAGAGGTTCGAGGCTGCGCAAATTTACTATACGCAATGTTACGAAAATCAGTCTCGGGCTAGTCGCAAGCACCAGGCAAATGTGAAAACCGCCCGGTTGTATATTTCTCATTTTATCCAAGTGCTCAATTTGGCTGTGCTTCGTGACGAGATAAAAGCGGTACACAAAAAACTGTACGATTTGCCCGATGCCAATGTCGTGCCCGATCTGTTGAGTGAGGCTTCGTTGGTGGAGTGGGGGAAGAAAATCATCGAAGGCGAGCAACGCCGGACAGGACAGGGCGGTATACCTATTTATAACCCGACCATTGCACGTGTAAAAGTGCATTACGATATTTTTCTGGACAGTTATGAACGGCAAAAGAATTATCAGGCATTGACCAACCGTAGTCTTGATGAGCTGTCCTCTATGCGTGAGCGTGCCGATGAACTGATTCTGGATATCTGGAATCAGGTAGAAGCGAAATATCAAGACGTTACTCCAAACGAGGATCGTTTGGATAAGTGCCGTGATTATGGACTGATATATTATTACCGTTCCAGCGAGAAAGTAAAAGAAGAAAATTAGTTATCATGTTGATAGACACCCATTCACACCTTTTCTTAGAAGAATTTGCCGAAGACTTGCCGCAAGTTATGGAGCGTGCGCGCAATGCCGGTGTCTCGTCTATTTTTATGCCCAATATTGACAGTACGACGATTGACGCTTTATTATCCGTTTGTGCGAAATATCCGGATCTTTGTTATCCGATGATTGGATTGCACCCTACTTCGGTGAATGAAACATATGAGCAGGAATTGGCAATTGTACGTGAACGTTTGTCGGCTCCCAATTATTTTGTGGCTATCGGTGAGATCGGTCTGGATCTCTATTGGGACCGGACTTTTCTGAAAGAACAGCTTTTGGTCTTTGAAAGACAGATCGAATGGGCACTTGAATATGAATTGCCGGTTGTTATTCATACGAGAGAAGCATTTGATTATATATATAAGGTAATGGAACCCTATAAGAAAACCGCATTAAGAGGGATTTTCCATAGCTTTACCGGAACGCCGGAAGAAGCGGCTAGACTGCTGGAGTTCGATGGTTTCATGCTGGGCATTAACGGAGTGGTCACTTTCAAAAAGTCGACGTTGCCGGAAACCCTGTTGACCGTTCCTTTGGAGCGTATTGTGCTCGAAACCGACTCTCCTTATTTGACCCCCGTTCCGAATCGCGGGAAGAGAAATGAAAGCGCCAACGTGAAAGATACCCTTGCCAAAGTAGCGGAAATTTATCAGAAGAGCCTTGAATACGTGGCTCAGGTCACTTCTGAAAATGCGCTAAAAGTGTTCGGATTCCGCAAATAAGGCACGAAAGGTTTTAAATTATATTAATTTACAGTATTTATTCGAGATAAAAAAGGGATAATGCTTCAAGAAAAGAAAAAAAAGGATACATTTGTAGCTGAAAATACAGAAAACCCATAGGGAGAGGTGCTCGAGTGGTTGAAGAGGCACGCCTGGAAAGCGTGTATACGCCAAAAGTGTATCCGGGGTTCGAATCCCCGTCTCTCCGCAGAAATTGAATGTGAAACGAGAAGTGAAAACAATAATAATAATCAATTAATTAATCTTAAAAATTAGACACACAATGAAAAAGTTATTCGCAATTGTTGCTGTGATTGGGGCCTTGACATTTGGCTCAACTCAACTTGCTCAGGCTCAAGACGCTCCTGCAGCAGAACAAACTGAACAACAAGCTGTTGCTCCTGCTGCTGAAGCTACAACTGCTGCTGCTCCTGCTGCAGAAGAAGGTGGTATTCACAAGGAAATCAAAGTTAAATTCATTGAAGGTACTGCATCTTTCATGAGTTTGGTAGCTATCGCTTTGGTGATTGGTTTGGCTTTCTGTATCGAACGTATCATCTATTTGAGCTTGGCTGAAATCAACACAAAAAAATTCATGGCATCTATCGAAGCTGCTTTGGAAAAAGGTGACGTTGAAGCTGCAAAAGACATTGCTCGTAACACTAGAGGTCCTGTTGCTTCTATCTACTACCAAGGTTTGATGAGAATCGATCAAGGTATTGACGTAGTTGAGAAGTCAGTTGTATCTTACGGTGGTGTACAGGCTGGTTACCTTGAAAAAGGATGTTCTTGGATCACACTGTTTATCGCAATGGCTCCGTCACTCGGATTCTTGGGTACTGTAATCGGTATGGTGCAGGCATTTGATAAAATCCAGCAGGTAGGTGATATCTCTCCGACAGTTGTTGCAGGTGGTATGAAAGTGGCCTTGATTACAACAATCTTCGGTTTGATCGTAGCATTGATCCTTCAGGTATTCTACAACTACGTACTTTCTAAGATTGAAGCTCTTACAAGTGAAATGGAAGATTCTTCTATCTCTTTGCTTGACATGGTGATCAAATATAACCTGAAATATAAAAAATAATTCGAAATGAGTAAGTTAACATATAGAATATCGTATTACGCATTGTATGCGATGTTTGCTATTATCCTGATCGTGATGGGGCTCTTCTTCTTCGGAGGAGACGCTACTGGAGCGGCAGTGATCCCGGGAGTAGATCCCGAAATGTGGCAACCGGCCCAGACAGATGCCTTACTCTATTTGATGTATGCTTTGTTTGGTATTGCTATTGCCGCTACTTTAGTTGCCGCAGTATTCCAATTTGGTGCAGCTTTGAAAGACAGCCCGGCAGCCGCTATTAAGTCTTTGCTTGGTCTGGTTCTTTTGGTTGTTGTTTTAGTTGTAGCTTGGGCTATGGGTGACGGTACACCTATGCAGATTCCGGGTTATGATGGTACTGACAACGTTCCTTTCTGGTTGAAGCTGACTGATATGTTCCTTTATTCTATTTACATCCTGTTGTTTGTAACAATTGTTGCAATCATTGCAAGTGGTATAAAGAAAAAATTATCATAATCAATTGAGAGTACTCAATTAAAAAGTAATTACAATGGCAAAAGGAAAAAGAAAAGTTCCTGATATTAACTCAAGTTCTACGGCGGATATCGCTTTCTTGTTGCTGATCTTCTTCTTGATTACAACATCAATGGATACGGACCGTGGTTTGGCAAGACTTTTGCCTCCACCTCCCGAAGATGAAAAGAACGAGAATACGGATAAAATCAAAGAACGTAACATCTTGCAGGTGTATCTGAATAAGGATGATGCTTTGATGTGCGGAAATGATTATATCGGTGTTGATCAGTTGAGACAAAAGGCCAAAGAATTTATCGCTAACGTTGCTAACGCAGAAAATATGCCTGAAAAAACACAGAAGAATGTAGAGTTCTTCGGCACATGCATGGTTAACGACAAGCACGTAATTTCTTTGCAGAATGACCGTGGATCTTCTTATCAGGCATATATCAGTGTGCAGAATGAATTGGTTGCTGCATACAATGAATTGAGAGATGAGTTGGCTAAAGAAAAATTTGGGGTTACTTATTCGGAACTGAACGATCTACAACAGAAAGCAGTCCGTGAGATTTATCCGCAACGTATTTCTGAGGCAGAACCTAAAAAATACGGAGAAAAAAAGAGGTAAGTAATGGGAAAATTTAATAAGACTGGTAAACGTGAAATGCCGGCATTGAATACTTCTTCGTTGCCTGACCTTATCTTTACCTTGTTGTTCTTCTTTATGATTGTAACAACAATGCGTGAGGTAACATTAAAGGTGCAGTTTACGCTTCCGCAAGGTACTGAGCTCGAAAAACTGGAGAAGAAATCATTGGTGACATTCATTTATGTAGGTGAACCTACACAAGAATACCGTGCGAAAATGGGTACTGAAAGTCGTATTCAGCTCAACGACAGCTATGCTGAAGTGGGCGAGGTGCAGGACTTCATTTTCCAGGAACGCGCTAGTATGAGTGAAGGGGACGCCGCTAAGATGACTGTGTCTCTGAAAGTAGACCAAAAGACAAAGATGGGTATTGTTACTGACGTAAAAAATGCTCTCAGAAAATCTTATGCTTTGAAGATTAACTATTCTGCTACTAAACGTGGTGAGAAATAATTAGTTAATTCTATTATATAAAGAAAAGGCTTCCAAATCATTTTGGAAGCCTTTTCTTTGTTCTGTTTTATTTCTACTTCACTCTTTTGCTCCGTAGACGACCGTGTGCAGTTTATGTTTTATATCTTCGTAGTCTTTTTCCGGATCAAGGTTGCCGTGTACCATTAGATACATTGGGAGGAAGTGATCACCGGGCTTGTAAGGAGGCTGGCGGTAGTCTTTCTTCCATAAGACAAATCCTTGACGTTGGTAGAAGCCGATACGTCTCTTTGCCATTTCTTCTACCGGACGCTCCACTTCGAGTACAATGGGGAGTTTTAAGTAGTCGCATAGATATTCCAGCGTACGTTTGCCGTACCCTCCGTTGCGCAAAGCAGGATTGGTTGCAAAGTGCTCTACGTAATAGAAGTTACCGAAGTCCCAATAGGTGATGAAGCCTATCGGCAAGTCGTCATCAAAAATAATGTTATTATGGAAATTGCCTGTCCGGTCGGTGAATTCACGTAACTGTTCTAATTGCCGGTACTCTTCCGGTGGAAAAGAATCTACCAGCAGTTCTTCCATAAATTTGTAATGTTGCAGGTCAGATGTACTGATTGGTTGAAGTCTGATCATGAGGTTCGGGGTTTTAAAATTAGATAATATTTCTGTTTTACAATTTCATTCTTATCCTTACATCAAGGAACGTAGAATTCGATTATACGCCGGATGGCACGTTGGCAAACCGGACAAAATTCCTTGTATTCGTTTGTTTTCATGCGGCAATTATGGGCAGGGCGATAAATACCTTTGGCAGAGTAACCTCCACCTTCGTATACCCCGATAGGGAACTTCTCCCATTTGTTGGCAGGAGTAGGTATCGGAGTGTCTGCCGGAAGCAAATCTTCCCATTTGGAGGAAAAATCCACCCGTGTTGATATATTTTGCTCCCACGGTTCGACATCCAATGGATAAGTATCCGTCATGGTATCGTTTTCGTAAAAATATTCATCAGCCAACCCGGCAAAACTGTGGCCGAACTCATGGACTACCACTGGTTTAAACATGGGATGATGGGCGGTGGTCAGTGTGTAGGAGTTATAGATTCCTCCTCCGCCGTAGACGTCCGTGTTGGCAAGGATAATAATGTGCTCGTAGGGGATACCCGCCAAAGCGTTATGGATAGACTTTATTCGGCTGGTAGTCAGATAGCGGTCTGAATAGAAAGTGTCGAAGTGTGAGTGGACAGCCGTCTGTTTCCATTGATTCTCGCGAGGAACACTAACACCGCTATCGGTGGACGGGCTGGCTACGGCAACAATATTGAATTTGTCCTTCATTGAGCGGAACGGCTCATGCGAAAACAGGCTTTCGCAGGCATTTTCCGCATCTTGGTAAAACAGATCCATCTCTTTATCCGTATAGCCTTCAGCAAGTATGGCAACGTCAATGCAGTCTTTCTCGTTTCCGTTCCGGAGCAGATACCGGTGCGGAGTGACGTGGGACACGCCTCGTTGATGAATCAGTATATCATCCGGACGGACAAGGTGTTTGTAGCGTGCCATAACCTCTTTGCGGGGAGAATACAAAGAAATCTCCACTTCAGCAGGCTGTTTGGGAAATGGCAGGAGAAATGTATTTTCGAAGCCCTTAGCAGTCTCTTTTGCTTCGTCTGTGCTCAGCCATTCATGGAACAGTGAAGAGAAAGAAGTCTTATAAATAGTTTGTTGAGTAGCGAGATCTTTAACGATGATTTGTCCGTTGCCCTCCAATGGAAGTTCCGAAAGGTGGTGTTGCCGTCCTGCCCAAGACGGTAGTTGCGATAATTCATCCAGGTAAATATTTTGTCTTTCCGCATTTCCGGTAAAGATATAATCTACTCGTAAAGTTTTGTTCTGAAAGTAATCCGCAAAATCTTGCGCATGGCTTCCTGCAAAAGCGAAGAATAGTAGGATGGTACAGCAAATTTGTTTCATATAAATAGTATATTTATGTTTTTACAAAGGTACAAACTATTGGCGACTTATCCGCCTCCTATAAATAAAAGTAATAGTTTATAGTATTTGTTGCCGAAAAATCGCTAACTTTGCACAAAAGATTCATCGTTTTAAACAATTTGATTTGAAAATGGGACATCATCAAATAGATATTTTGGATGAGCAAATCCTGAAACTGATTGCAGGAAATGCGCGTATTCCTTTTCTTGAAGTAGCAAGAGCGTGTAGTGTTTCCGGTGCTGCCATTCATCAACGTATTCAGAAGTTGACAAATCTTGGAATCCTGAAAGGTTCAGAATATATTATTGATCCTGAGAAAGTAGGGTATGAGACTTGTGCCTACATCGGTATATATCTGAAAGATCCTGAATCTTTTGATTCGGTGACGAAGGCTTTGGAAGCTATACCCGAAGTAGTCGAGTGTCATTTCACTACCGGAAAATATGATATGTTTATCAAGATTTACGCTAAAAACAATCATCACCTGTTGAGCATTATTCATGATAAATTACAGCCGCTTGGTCTGGCTCGTACTGAAACATTAATATCTTTCCATGAAGCCATCAAGCGACAGATGCCGATAGATATAGACTTTGATGATGATGAAGATTAGTCAAATCATCTCATCAACCGATAGTGACAGATGAGATGATAAGATTGCGCTAAGCGGAAGTCAGTTATTTCCTTGTGTAATCGACAAAAGCATACGAGCAGAGATGTTTCTCGTCCGCAGGGTGAGTCTCTCTGCTTTTTTCTTGCCACACAGCCGGAGAGACCTCCGGAAAGTACACATCCGCTTCGGGAGCTGTACTGTCTATTTCCGTCAGACAAAGTTCGTCGGCGAATGGCAACGCTTGTTGATAGATACTTGCTCCTCCTATGATATATACGTGTTCATCTTCTTTGCAACTCTGCAAAGCGGCGGTGAGCGAAGGGAACACTTCCGCACCGGGACATTGCAATGCCGGATTGGAAGAGATAACTACATTTCTGCGATTCGGTAATGCACCTTTCGGAAGTGACTCAAAGGTTTTCCGTCCCATAACTATGGTATTTCCGGTAGTCAATGCCTTAAAACGTTTCAAGTCGTTGGGCAGCCAGAACAAGAGTTTATTTTGGAAACCTATTGCTCTACGGCGGTCTAGGGAGGCAATTATTGATATTTTACTCATATTGTCATACAGCTACTGCACCCGCTATGTGAGGATGCGGGTCATAATTTACTAACTCAAAGTCCTCGAATTTGAAATCGAAAATGCTTTTTACATCCGGATTGATGTTCATTTGCGGTAACGGACGAGGCTCGCGTGTAAGTTGTAGTTTCACTTGTTCCAGATGATTCAGGTATATATGAGCGTCCCCTAAAGTATGGATGAAATCTCCTGCTTTCAGTCCCGTCACTTGCGCCATCATCTGCAACAATAATGCATACGACGCGATATTGAAAGGAACACCTAGAAAAATATCGGCGCTGCGTTGATAAAGTTGCAGGCTCAATCGGCCATTCGCCACATAAAATTGGAAAAAGGCATGGCAAGGCGGCAAGTTCATGTTGTCTAAGTCCGCTACATTCCAGGCGCTAACAATGATACGGCGTGAGTCCGGATTGTGTTTGATCGTTTCCACCGTTTCACTGATTTGGTCGATGAATCCCCCGTTGTAGTCAGGCCACGAACGCCACTGATACCCATAAATATGCCCTAAATCACCGTTTGCATCCGCCCATTCGTTCCAGATGCGTACTCCATGCTCTTGCAGATACTTCACATTGGTATCTCCTTGCAAGAACCAGAGTAATTCATATATAATTGATTTTAAATGCAATTTCTTGGTCGTCAGGCAAGGGAAACCGTCCTCAAGGTTAAAACGCATTTGATGACCGAAGACGCTGATGGTTCCGGTTCCGGTACGGTCACTTTTCTCTGTGCCTTCGGTTAATACACGATTTAATAAATCCAAATATTGTTTCATAATGAATAAATTTCAAATACTATACGTACGCTTGCGCAAAATGATATATACGTTCGCTCAAGACTATATACGCTTATGCAAAATTACAAAAATGGAGTGAATAAATTAGCAAACCATCCTACGAACTTCTTCCAGGGCGAACGCTTTTTCCAGAATTCGGGAGTCAGTTGGGTGCAATCCCGGATGTCTTCGTGAAACATCGTGTTCAGTTCGCCCGTTATCCGTTTATCAAAAATAAAAGCATTGGTTTCGTAGTCATACCGCAGGCTGCGGCTATTCAGATTGGCAGTCCCCACTGTGCAAAACAGATCATCGACCATCATGATTTTAGAGTGATGGAACCCGCCGTTATACATATAGACCGTTGCCCCTCTTTTCATCAGTTTGTGAAGTTTGTAGAGTGCAGCGTCTGGGGTAAATGGAATATCGGAAGCGGAGGAAACCATGATTGTCACATCCACCCCCCGATCAATGGTTCGGTAAAGCGCCTTTTTGATTGAAGAGGTCGGCACGAAGTAAGGATTTACGATGTGAACGTTTTTTTGTGCCGAATAAATACTCATCGCATACGCGTGGCTCAGCATTCGGCTGTTCTTTTTCGGAGTACGGTCAACGATTGCGACAATGATGTCGGTACTATCCGTCTTGCTCTCGTGGAGTGGAAAGTAGGCAGCTCCTCCTACATTTTGTTTGGTCTCTTTGTTCCAGATTGTCAGGAAGATTTCCTGTAAGTCATTGACCGCGTCTCCCTCTATGCGCATATGCATATCACGCCAGGTCCCTATTTTAGGCAGACCGTTGATATAGTAATCTGCTATATTCATGCCTCCCGTATAAGCTATTTTCCCATCAATGACAGCTATTTTCCGATGGTCGCGGTGGGCAGCGTGGTTGATATAAGGGAATGTGAACGGATCGAACTTTACAATTTCAATGCCCTGCTCACGTATTTTCTTGAGATGTTTCTTTTTCAGAGGTTTGTTGTTAGACCAGTTGCCAAAAGCATCGAACATAGCACGTACCTCAACCCCCTCTTTCACTTTCTGAGCCAGCAAGTCGAATAGGGCATTGGCGATGGAATCGTTGCGGAAGTTAAAGTATTCCAGATGAATATGATGTTTGGCTTCTCGGATAGCTTCGAATAAATCGATAAACTTTTCCCGTCCGCTTTTCAGTAACTTTACTTTATTGTTGTCGGAAATGGGTATGCCGGACTCTTCCAGAAAACGTAATACAAGTGAGTCACTTGCAAGTCCGATCGAGTCTCTGGGTTGTGTTTTTAGACTGTCTATGATGTCTGCCTGAGCGTGTAATAAAGACAGGAACAGGAATAAAATAAATATACGTAATTTCAAAACTTTTCTCTCTATTTTAGTTTTACAGTTCAACAAAGATACGACATCTATGTTTGGGCTTGTTTGAGAGAAAGGGTATATTTATTATTGTTTAACAGACGAAGTGCTTTTATAACTCTTATGCTATTGATAACTTTTATGCCATCGATGCAACTTTTCGTGTTGCCATAAATACCAGGACGACAGAGGCGATAATAATCGATTTCGGATCCAGCTCCGCAGTGCCTTGATTAATCATGCTTATGAACACTTCTCTGATTGTTCCCCAAGCAGCTTCCAAGCCGCCCATCCAAATGAAAAGCACAGCGCCCGCAACCACCACGGCAGCGTTCCAGATGCGTGCCAACCAATTGCTACGATCGGGCAAGCGATGCATGACACGGCGGCTGAAGCCATTATCAGCTATTTCCTGTTTGTTAGCCGTGAAGAAATCCTTCAAAAGCTTCTCGTCATTTTCAATTTTTGTCATAACCGTTTTGTTTTAAATACGTTGCTAACTTTTCTTTTCCACGCGACAGATGGCTTTTCACCGTTCCTGTCGGTATTCCTGTAATTCCCGCAATCTTTTCGATACTTAAATCTTCCATATAAAAAAGTGTGATGCAGGTTCTTTCTATTTCTTTAAGCGTCTTGAGCGATCGGTAGATATCCATCTTTTGACCGATGTTTTCCTGTTCGGCACTGTTGGCGGCGTCTATTTCTCTGGCGTCAAGGTCTGCTGTTTCTTTGCGGCTGCGAATATAATCATAAAATATATTGTAAGCAATTCGATACAGCCACGTGGAGAAGCTGGACAAATTTCTGAAAGAAGCAATATTTGTATACGCTTTGATAAACGTGTCTTGTGCCAGGTCGTCACTCAATTCGCTGTCTCCGCAAGTCAGATTCAGGAAGAACCGCCGGACCGGTGATTGGTACTTCTTCACCAACTGGTCGAAGGCCTTAGTGTTTCTGAACACCACGACCTGCGCGACTAGCGATATATCATTGAGTTGATTCATCTTTGACTGTCATTCTCTTGATTTTCATCTTTCTTTCTACCGATGATCCACTTTCCGATTCCCATGAAAGTGATTAGCAGACCGATAGTGCCGATTGAAAATTCACCGGTAATAGCCCAGAGGAAGATGAAAAGTCCGATTCCCGTAAAGATGTTTTTGATGCCTTGCGTACGCGGATCATTCGGCTTGTCCTCCTTGAGGAAATCTTCCGGAAGCGGTTGTCCGGCAGCAAGAGCCTGTTCGACAAGGCGATAGCGGGCTTTCCGGTTCTTGTAGCGGAAGAAGAAAATGATGAATAGGATAAACACCGGAAAACCGAAGACTGCAATGATTGCGATGATAGGAATCAGAACATCCTCCATCGCATTGGATAGGCTGTACAGAACGCTATGATTACTTGTGTCCGTAGCAGTAACATTCTCTTTGGCGATAGAGTCGGTTGTGTCTGTGTCAACTACCAGAGTCGGTTCCGCCTGACTGATGGAGTCGTGGGCAACAGGATTCTGATTTTGAGCGACAGCCAGTGTGCAAGTGGTCAATACAACCATCAAAGCAAGTAGAAAATTTTTCATATAGATCGTTTTTTAATTTGTTTCTTTGTTTGTTAGACGTAGTTAATGACTTAGAAAGTTGCAAAGAGACGAAATATTTTTGATATTTGCGGAAATTAATAAATGAAAAATGGAATTACCCGCTTCTTTTGTAGACTATACCCGCTCTTTATTAGGTGAAGAAGAATATGAAAAACTGGCCGTTGCCCTGCAGCAAGAACCACCTGTCAGTATCCGCTTTAACAATGAAAAATGGAAAGTGCAGGATGAAGGGTTATCTGCTGTCCATTCTCCTTTCGACCGAGTTCCTTGGTCGTCCGAAGGGGTTTATCTGGACGAACGCCTGACTTTTACATTCGATCCGTTGTTTCATGCCGGTTGTTTCTATGTTCAGGAGGCCTCCTCGATGTTTGTAGAGCAGGCATTACGCCAATACATCAAAGAACCGGCAATAATGTTGGATCTTTGCGCCGCTCCCGGTGGAAAGTCTACCCATGCCCGTAGCGTGCTGCCCGAAGGAAGCCTGCTGGTGGCTAATGAAGTCATACGAAACCGTTCACAGGTTTTGGCGGAAAATCTTGCGAAGTGGGGACATCCGGATGTGGTGGTTACTAATAATGATCCGGCGGATTTCTCGGCTTTACCGTCTTTTTTTGATGTAATTCTCACCGACGTTCCTTGTTCCGGTGAAGGAATGTTCCGCAAAGACCCTGTGGCGATAGAAGAATGGACCCCGGAGAATGTAGAGATTTGCTGGCAGAGACAGCGGAGGATTATTGCTGATATTTGGCCTTGTCTGAAGCCCGGAGGCATTCTTATATATAGTACCTGTACCTTTAATACAAAAGAAGATGAAGAAAACGTACGCTGGATTCAGCAAGAGTTCGGGGCGGAACTGCTGCCGTTGGAAGTTCGGGAAGAATGGAATATAACAGGAAATCTGTTGAAAGATGAATCGACCGGGACCGTTCATTTGGAGGGCATTCCCGTCTATCACTTCTTCCCCCATAAAACGAAAGGAGAGGGATTCTTTCTGGCTGTTCTTCGGAAACCGTGCATAGAAACAGATGACAACGAAACGAAGAAGGCATGGGAAACCATCAATTCACAGAAGTCTGCAATCTCAAAATCTACGATAGCGCGAGCTGCAAAGAAAAAAGGGAAACACGCTGGGAAAGGAGTCCCGCCTGTCGCTAAAGAATTGATGGACGTAGCCCGGAGTTGGGTGAGGGACATCGGCAACTATTCTCTTCTGACCGATGCGGAAACCGTTTACGCCTTTCCCAATGCTCGTCTGGAAGAGTTGGAAGCACTTCGACAGAATTTGAAAGTGATCCAGTCCGGTGTGTCGGTGGGTGAAGTGAAAGGGCGAGATTTGGTTCCCGCTCATGCGCTGGCACTGTGCCCTGTGCTGTTGCGTGACGGCGCTTTTGCCGTTGAGGACATTAGCTATGAGCAGGCGATAGCTTATTTGCGCAAAGAAGCTATTGTACTTCCTGCTGCGGTGGCTCGCGGGTTCGTGTTGCTTACTTATAGAGGCGTCCCGTTGGGCTTCGTGAAAAATATCGGCAACCGGGCTAACAATCTTTATCCGCAGGAATGGCGCATTCGTAGCGGCTATCTGCCGGAGGAACTTCGGATACTGTAAATTTCTCGGCACAATTAAAAAAAACAGGATAAGATCAGCTCGATAAATCTTATCCTGTTTACTTTCATAAGTAGATAAATACCTTTTATATTTATAATTTGCTCTTGTAGATCCGCGCCATTGCCTTCTGGTATTGATTTTCCAGTTGCAGATAATTCTGGTGGCTCTGATAGAGCACGGACACCTCCACAAAGTACTCAATCATGCTGATTTGTCCTCCGGTCAAGGCCTGTTTGAGCAAGGCAAGATCTTGTTGCGACCGGAAAGTCCTCGTGTACTCCTCCATAGAAGCATGAAGCGTTTTGGCTTCCCGGTAAAGCTGTGCCAGTTCGGATTCTACCTGCAAGGCGGCATTATCCCTTTGCAGATCGATGTTCAGAGCCTGTGCTTTGGCAATCTTCACCTTGTTCCGGTTTTCAAAAAGAGGGAAAGAGAATCCCACCACTAGGCCGTTGAAAGGAGTACCCGATTCCGTGTTCCGGCGGTAGCCCAGTTCCAGTTTCGGCAACCATTGCGACTTGTTGACAGCAATTTGTTTGCGGGCGACGAGGCTCTCGTTGCCAAGCGCCATCAACGTGCGGTCCGTCGATAACACCTCCGATTTCAGTATCTGATAATCAGTCGGGAAAGGCACGGCCGGGTATTGGCTCTCCTCGAAAACAACTGGAAGATTTCCGTTCAACGTACTCAATTCCTGCAATTTATTGCGCAGCGCCGTTTCGTTCAGAGACACTTCCGTCTTGACATTCAGCAACTCCAGATTGATCTTGTTCGTTTCGAGCGCATTGGCATCTCCTGTCTGCAGGCGTTTGGCGTACATTTTAGCAAGTTCTTCCGCATTGCGCAGGCGTTCTTCTAAAATCTGCTTCTGCTGGCGAAGCATAATGATGTCCAGGCAAAGTTCCTTTGCCTGCAATAACTTCTCCTGCCGGAAGACATCCGCCTGGCTGTCGTAAGCTCCGATTTTCAGACGGTTCAGCTTGTTGCGCGTGGCGTATAAGCTGGGGAAGTCGAAGCTCTGCGAAACCACCAGCTCACCGATTGTTTCACTTTTATCTTTCGAGCCCCAGAGGTGTGCATAGGAAAGCGTAGGATCGGGCAGATTGTTGTCCGTTCTAGCCTCCAGCTTTTGCGACTGAATCAGCTGCTTGTTAGCCTGCAGCTCCTTGTTGTTCGTTTCGATATTTCTCAAAACCTGCTCAATGCTGTTCTGGGCTTGTGCACTGCCTGCGTTCAGGAGCAGAAGTGCCGCGCCGATAGTTATGATTTGTTTCATTTTCATCTTCTTTATTGGTTGTAAATTGCAATTACAGACTTGCTGAAGCCTTCTTGCGGTGCATCATCAGATAAACAATCGGGACGATGAATCCGTTCAGGAAAGTAGAAGTTAACAAGCCTCCCAGAATCACTTTTGCCATCGGACTCTGAATCTCGTTGCCCGGAAGATCACCTCCCAGAGCCAGAGGAATCAATGCCAGAGCAGAAGACAAAGCCGTCATCAGGATCGGGTTCAGACGGTCGAGCGAGCCTTGCATCACGCTGTCGTACACGTTCAGCCCCTCCACTTGTTGGAGATGATTGTAATGGCTGATGAGCAGCATACCGTTACGGGTAGCAATTCCGAACAGAGAGATGAATCCGATGATAGCGGGTATACTAACTTCCCCCGTTGTAAGTACCAATGCGAAAACGCCACCGATCAACGCGAGCGGCAGGTTCAGCAGGATAACTCCCGACTCCTTGACGCTGCGGAACTCATGATAAAGCAATAGAAAAATCACAACGATACTGATAAATGAAGTCAGCGCTAATGTCCTGCTCGCCGCCTGCTCGCTCTCAAACTGCCCGCCGTATTCGATGTGGTAGCCTTCGGGCAATTGCACGGATGCGTCGATCTGCTTCCGGATGTCGTTTACCACACTGCGCAAGTCGCGGTCGGCAACGTTGGCGGAAATCACGATTTTCCGTTTCACGTTCTCACGGTTGATGGTGTTAGGTCCCATAGCCGATGTCACTTCCGCCACATAGCTTAGGGGGACTTTGCGTCCGTCGTTCGTGTCCACCATCAAGTTGCGGATTTTCTCCATCTCGTCACGGGCGTCGTTCTTCACCTTCACAATCAGGTCGAAACTCTTGCCTTGTTCGTACACCTGCGAGATCACTTTTCCCGCCAGAGCGACATTCACGTACTCGGAAAACTCCGGCAGTGTGATTCCGAACTTGGCCAGCATTTCGCGTTTGGGCTGTATTTTTAACTGCGGACGTTCGATCTGCTGTTCCACATTCAGGTCGGCGATGCCGGGAATTGCGCCGATCGCCTCTTTGATCTGATTGCCGATGGAAAACATCTTGTTCAGGTCGTCGCCGAATAGCTTGATGGCAATATTTGCTTTCGTACCGGACAACATGGCGTCAATCCGGTGGCTGATCGGCTGTCCGATTTCAATGTTTGCTCCTGTAATTGTGCCCAGCTTTTCACGTACATCCGCCACCAGTTCGCTGCGCGAGCGGTCGCCCAGTTCAAACGGAGCCTCAATTTCGGACACGTTCACACCCAATGCGTGCTCATCCAGTTCGGCACGTCCCGTTTTGCGGGCAACGGTTTGTATCTCCGGAATGGTCAGCAGCAACTCTTCCGCGCGCTGTCCCATTTTGTTGCTCTCTTCCAGCGAGATACCCGGCAGAGAACTGATATTGATTGTGAACGAACCTTCGTTGAAAGAAGGGAGGAAGCTACGTCCCAGCGTGAAGAACACACCGAGCGCCACGATGAAGAGAGCGATAGTTCCACCCAGTGTCACCCGTTTGTGCGCCAGCACCCAAGACAGTGCCTTTTCATAAATCCCTTTCATCCAACGGGCTACGAAAGACTCTTTCAGTTCCTTGTTCGTCTTGTTGCTTCCCAACAGATAAGAGCAGAGCACCGGAGTCAGTGTCAATGCTACCACCGTCGAGGCGAATAACGCCACGATGAAAGCAATACCCAGTGGGACCAGCATTCGACCTTCCATGCCACTCAGGAAAAATAAGGGAACGAAACTGACTACAATAATTAAAGTTGAGTTCAAAATCGGCATACGAACCTCCTTCGAGGCGTTGAACACCACTTCGAGCGTGCTCAATCTTTCCGCTTCCGCTTTCAGCCGGTTTTCACGCAAGCGCTTGTATACGTTCTCCACATCAACGATGGCATCGTCCACCAGCGAACCGATGGCGATTGCCATACCTCCGAGACTCATAGTGTTGATAGTCAGTCCCATATAATGCAGTGTCAGGACCGAAACGAGCAGTGAGAGAGGCAGTGTTACCAGCGAAATAAGCGTAGTGCGCACATTTGCCAGAAACAAGAACAGAACGATAACGACAAAGATACCTCCCTCAAAGAGCGATTTCTTCACGTTGCCGATAGAACTTTCGATGAAGCGGCTTTGGCGGAAAATGTCCGTAGAAACCTTTACATCCGGTGGCAGGTTCTTCTGAAGGTCTTTTAGCGAAGCCTCCAGCTTGTCCGTCAGTTCCAGTGTACTGGTGGCGGGCTGCTTGGTCACAGTCAGCAGGACGGCAGGTTTTCCCCGTTCCGAAGCCGTACCCAATTTGGGTGCTTTGGGGCCTATTGCCACGTCTGCTATATCTTCCAGAGTGACAGGAAAGTTGTTCACCGTCTTTACCACCGCCTTGCCGAGCTGTTCCGTCTGAGTGGTGGAAAGCACGCCTCGCACTATATATTCATTTCCGAATTCGTAAAGCACTCCGCCGTTGGCGTTCAGGTTCATGTCTTGCGTCACCGCCATCACCTCACCCATCGAAACGCCGTAGTGACGCATCCGCTCGGGATCAAGCTGAATCTGGTACTCTTTGATGTCTCCTCCGAGCACCGCTACTTGCGCCACTCCTCCGGTAGACAGCAGACGCGGACGGATAGTCCAGTCGGCAATCGTACGGAGGTCGAGCATGGAGGTAGAGTCGGCCGTCAGCCCGACAATGAGCATTTCGCCCAGAATAGAAGATTGCGGGCCGAGTGTCGGTTTTCCAACGTTGACCGGAAGCGATTCACTGACTACAGCGAGCTTTTCACTCACAATCTGCCGGGCAAGATAAATATCTGTTCCCCAGTCGAATTCCACCCAGACAACAGAAAAACCATTGGTGGAAGAAGAACGGACACGGCGTACGCCGGTAGCTCCGTTTACGGCAGTTTCCACAGGGAAAGTCACGAGTTGTTCAACCTCTTCGGCGGCCATACCATTGGCTTCGGTCATGATGACAACCGTAGGCGCGTTGAGGTCGGGAAACACGTCTACTTCCGTGTGCATGGCAGTATAGCTCCCCGCAATGAGCAGAAGAATGGAAGCGCAGAGCACCAGCAACCGGTTGTGCAGGGAATAATGTATGATTTTATTAAGCATCTTTTTAAATTAAGAATTATGAATGAGGAATTAAGGATGAAGATTCATTCTTCATTTAATCAGTGTTCATGGCTGTGTGCGGGGATGGCATTGCTTGCACTGGCCAGTCTTACCTGGTACGCTCCTTCGGTCACAACGCGGTCGCCCGCTTTCACGCCGGACAGGATCTGGACATTTTTTCCGTTGTCGGCTCCTACGGTCACTTCCTGTTTCTTGTACCCTTCCTCATCCAGTTGCAGATATACAAAGTAGCTTCCTTGTTCCTCCGTCAATGCGGTGCGTGGAAGGGAAATTACGTTTTCCATTGGCGACGAGAGCAGGAAAACCTCTACGAATGAGCCGGGAATCACTTCACCTTTGTTATCGAACTCGAAGGTGACAGGCACGTAGAAAGAATTGTCTCCGGCAGTTTTCCCGAAAGAGAGGAGTTTGCCGTTGAGCGCTTGCAGTTCGTATACCTTATTATTATAAGGAGTCTGGAAATTGGCGGAGCTGATTGTGCGGAGGTACGGGTAGTACTTTTCCGACACTTCGGCGCGGAGGAACAGACGGCGGTTCTGCGTCACGCTAACCAGTGGTTGTCCGATGGTCACGTAGTCCCCCTCTTTCACCAGTATACTTTTCACATAGCCTGCGATGGGAGCTGTGATATTTTGTCCGATAGCCGAATGGTTCTTCGAAAGGGCCTCGTAGCTGATGCGGGCGTTCTCGTAATTCTGCTCCGCCTGTGCAAACTCCTTGTCGGATACGATTTTGTTTTTGACAAGGGCTTTCATCCGTTCGTACTCTTTTTTCGACACCTCGTAGGCGATGCGGGCACGTTGCACCGGGTCACCGTCGGCTATATTGTTTGAAGAAATGGTGACCAACGGTGTGCCGCTGCCGACGCTCATTCCTTCCGTCACTTTTCCACGAAAAGAAACAACGCCAGCTACGGTAGCTACGGCAACCGATTCGTCCCCCTGAGCAGCAAGTACTTGTCCACTGGTTTTAATGACCTGTTGGAAAGGAGCGGGCTCGATGATACTAGCCTTTACTCCGGCTGCTTCGGCTTTCACTTTCGGAAGGATGATCTCGTCACTATGTGCTTCGGTCGTTTCGAGGTGGCTGCCTGCTGTTTCGTGACTGTGCCCTTCACCGGATTCATCCCCGTGGGCGCTGTGGTCGTGATCTTCTGTGGCATGATTATGTCCTTCCGCCTCATGATCATGCTCGTTGTGTGTATGTGTGACGGTACTATTACAAGAGGCAAGGATAAATAAACCCAGCACTCCGAAAAAAATAAGTTTCTTCATAAATGATATTTCCTACTTAAGTTTTTTGTTTTCTTTTTGTTGTTGCAGATTCATACTGCAAAAATACGGCAAGGTTCTTGCAACTGGCTTGCAAAGATTAGCTACAACGCCTTTGCAACTGACTTGCAAGAGCGTTTTTAAGCGAAAACAGAGTAGGGAGGTGCGCGAAGCGAGGTGGCACGGTAGAAATCCGTGCTATGCAGAGAGTCTCGGAAGACGTAATAGTTCTTTACCCGTTTCTCCTGCGGGCGTAGTAAATGTTCGATAATGACATCGGTGAACAGCGTAGCGATAAATACATAATCCGGACTGCTATAGCTGTGTATGGATGGGATGGACGACTGAAAGCGTGTCAGACACTCGCTGTTGCAACAGGCGTCGCTCTCCGGATGATGATGGTGCTTGGGGCATTGTTGCTCTACGGGCAAGTCCTGCTTCATGCAAATCATTCCGTTAGGGTGGTGATGATGGGGAATAACGGCTGCCACCAACATGATAATGTTGATAAAAAACAGCAGAGTTACTATGATTCTTTTTTTCCCTTTCATCCTGCGCAAAGATACAAATTCTTTATCTTCTCCCGGAATCCGCCCCCTTCTTTTTATTATTTATTATTTCTTTTCCAGCTCTTGCAACGAATCCATCTTTTTCTTTTCGAGGAATTCATAGATACCGCATAGGTGTTCCGTCACCTTCTGATTGCCAAACTCATAAACCTTTGATACCAGTCCGTCGAGGAAATCACGGTCGTGCGAAACGACAATCAGCGTGCCGTCAAAATCGAGCAACGCCTGTTTCAGGATGTCCTTTGTTTTCATGTCGAGGTGATTCGTCGGCTCGTCCAGGATGAGAAGGTTGACCGGCTCCAGCAATAGCTTGATCATTGCCAGGCGGGTACGTTCTCCACCCGAAAGCACTTTCACTTTCTTCATCGACTCCTCCGGACCGCCAAACATGAAAGCACCCAGCAAGTCGCGGATCTTGTTCCGGATTTCCCCTTTCGCTACGTCGTCAATCGTCTGGAACACAGTTAGATTCTCGTCCATCAGTGAAGCCTGATTCTGTGCAAAATACCCGATTTGTACATTATGTCCCAGCGTCAGCGTGCCATCGTGCTCTATTTCCCGCATGATACATTTGACAAGCGTAGACTTACCCTCGCCGTTCTTGCCGACGAACGCCACCTTGTCTCCGCGCTCAATCGTCAGATTGGCGCCCTTGAACACCACCTTCTCTCCATACGTTTTCCCAACATTCTCCATGATGACCGGATAACTGCCCGAACGGGGGGAAGGCGGAAATTTCAGACGCAAAGCGGAAGTGTCCTCTTCGTCCACCTCCAGCAGTTCCAGTTTCTCCAGCATTTTCACACGGCTCTGTACCTGCAAGGTCTTCGAGTACGTCCCCTTGAAACGTTCGATGAACTCCTTCGTCTCGGCGATGAACTTCTGCTGCTCATCGTACGCCTTCTGTTGCTGTTCGCGGCGTTCCTTGCGCAGTTGGAGGTATTGTGAGTAGTTTACTTTGTAGTCGTAGATGCGCCCCATCGTCACTTCGATGGTGCGGGTCGTGATGTTGTCGACAAACTTGCGGTCGTGGCTGATGACAATCACCGCCTTGCCGTTATTGATCAGGAAATCTTCCAGCCATTGGATAGACTCGATGTCGAGATGGTTCGTCGGCTCGTCAAGCAGCAGCACGTCCGGTTTCTGCAACAGTAACTTCGCCAACTCGATGCGCATCCGCCATCCGCCACTGAAATCACTCGTCTGACGTCCGAAGTCTTCCCGGCGGAAACCGAGTCCGAGCAACGCTTTCTCTACATCCTCCTCGTAGTTCGTGGCGTCGATTGAATAATACTTCTCGCTCAGGGAGGATACTTCCTCGATCAGAGCCATATAACTGTCGCTTTCGTAGTCCGTCCGTGTCTCCAACTCCTTGTTCAGTTTCTCGATTTGCGCTTCCATCTCGTGCAGATGCGCGAAAGCCTGTGCCGTTTCGTCGAACACCGTGCGTCCGTCCTCCGTCATCAAGTGTTGGGGCAGATAGGCCACCACGCACTCTTTCGGTGCAGAGACCTTGCCGCGTGTAGGTTGCCTCACGCCTGCCAGAATCTTGAGCAGTGTACTTTTTCCCGCCCCGTTTTTCCCCATCAGGGCGATGCGGTCTTTTTCATTAATAACGAAAGAGATATCACTAAATAAAGTCGTGCCGCCAAATTCTACGGCCAGTCCGTCTACAGAAATCATATTATTCTTTTAAATTGAGGCGCAAAGATAGCGAAATATATGAATATTTTTTATATCTTGCGGGCTGAAATAGGATATTAACTTGTTGAAATAAGATATTAACTTGTTGAGACAGGATATTAACTTAAGTATATAGAAGGATGTAGATGGAAAATAATATACTAAATAATATGGAAAGTACGCAAACATCTGAATTCAGACCGCTTATACTTGTGGCTGAAGACGACGACAGCAACTTTAAACTGATTAAAGCGATCATAGGTAAAAAATGTGATATCCTGTGGGCGCGGAACGGAGAAGAAATGGTAAATTTATTTCAAACACACGGCGAAAATGCCAAAGCGATGTTGATGGACATTAAAATGCCGTTGATGAATGGGTTGGAAGCGACGAAAATTATTCGTGAGTCCAACACTACGATTCCCATTATCATGCAGACTGCCTACGCTTTCAGTTCGGATAAGGAAAATGCGATGAAGGCGGGAGCTACGGAAGTGCTGGTGAAGCCGATTACGCTAGGGGTTCTTCGTGGTACACTAAGTAAATATCTGCCCGACTTGCAGTGGTAAATGAATAATAAAACGCAGATTAACGCAAATTATCATAGAAAAGATTCTATAAGTCGTTGATTAATATATCAATTGAAATGAATTAGTCAAGACTTGGAGCCTGTTTGAATAATCTATGCTAACTTGCGTTAATCTGCGTTTTGATATATCCCCCCCCCTTTTTTGAGGAGGGGAGAAAGAGGAGGGGAGAAATTAGTTCTTATGGCTGAGAGCCGGATGTATCGTCGGGAGTAGTAATAGGCTCAACCCACGTTTCATCGTCATCCCATCCGGTGCGGCGGAAGCCTTTGATGGTGTACGTTTTGCCTTCCAGCGTATATTTCACTTCGATGCCGTCCGCTTTCCCGTTTGTCGGAGTCGTAACGCTTTCTAAAGTGACTTTTCCGGAAGTGACTGTAAATTCCCCTACGGGAGTCGTTCCATCGGCAACCATATTGCCTGCTGTTCCGTTAAAGGTGAGTTCTTCCACATTACAACTGATTTTGCCTAGAATACCTTGTTTGAAAAGGCTTGTATTCGGCAACTTGATCCACAACTTGTCCTTATCATTATCTGCTGTATTGTACAGATACAGATAAGTTCCGTAGACGTTGTATGATTCGTCATCGTCCTTTGTTGTGCTTATAACCAGTTCCTCATTGTTCTCGTCCAGCACTTTGACGTAATATTGTCCGCTTAGCGGGTATATAGGGGCAAACTCCTGCTCATAGTCTCCATAAGTGTCGCATGACACGAAAGTGACCATTGCGAACATCAGGACTAATAAATAATTAATAGGTTTCATGTATATATCCTTTCTTTCTATTGTTCAATATCCTTATTATTTTTTATGCCACCACAGAGGTTCGGTAATTGCCGGAACTTTCGTAGGCGCATTCGTATTATAGTCCAACGACTCTTTTGAGTAGATGAAGCGGTGAGCAAACTGACCCTTAGCTAACGAACTGTTGGGGTTATATGCCAGCGTACCCAAAACGTAATCATCCGGATCACCGTCTGTTGTATACTCGCTGACTTCCGGAATACCGGTGCGGTTGATATCGAACCATGCATCCCAAGCCTGGCAACGGGTGCTGGCAATCCATTTCTGGGTAAGGATACATTTCAGCATACTTTCTTCGTCGGTGTCTTGGAATTCGTAAGGTTTTCCAACTGCAATAAATTCAGCAGCTTTGTCGCCATGGTTCCATCTGGCGAAAGAAAATTCAACGGCTTTGTCATAATGAGTCTTGGCGCTGCCTTTGTCTCCCAGTCGTGCGTAGCATTCCGCCAACAGGTATTCGGCTTCGGCCGCTGACATATAATAAACAGGATCGGTAGCACCGATTACGGCACGCGAAGTTGTTGAAATGCTATATGCGCTGGAAGTTCTGTTTCCATAAGGAATCGCTCTGTATTCGGTTCTGTCAGATGCGGCAGTCTTCTCGTAAAAGTCTCCGATGCGCGGATCTTCATATTCGGCTAGATAGTTATACAACGTCGTACAGGCGCGTACATTATTTGTCGTATTCAACTGTCGGCGGTCATTTTCATAGAACGGATTGGACTTATTTACGACATCCTCGAAACAGTGTACCGTTGCGTCGTCTTTCAGAAAATCACCGGCAGCGAGCATTGTTTGTATCTCCGCCTTGTTCGTGTCAAAGTCTCTCATGAGCAACTTCAACTTTAAAGTTTTGGCAAATCTGATCCATTTCGCGATATCCCCGTCATAGATATAATCTTCCACGTTCATGGTTTTCAGACCTTTGGCAGAGGCTTCCGCTTCCTTGTCGATTGCGTCGTCCAGCATTTTGATAATGCCGGGATAAACCACCGTTTTACTATCGTCGTATTTGCAGTTCTGACCTTTCAGAGCTTCGGTGAAAGGAATATCTCCATAAGCGTCGGTGAGCACGTGATAAGTAAACGCGGTCATGATTTTTCCGACCACCCAATAGTTCCACGCACCTTCCTCTTCCGATTTCTTGATGACGAGATCGAGATCAGGCAAAACGTCCGCGTACGGAATTCTCCACAGACGGAGGTCGCTGGAAGAAGTCATCGCATAGTTGACCAGCGTGATATATTGGCTGGATGACGGATTCTGCGTGTAGTGCTGTGACCACATAGAACCGTAGAGTTGGTACAAATACCCCATTGCGGCAGCCGAGCCGGTGAATGCGGACGGCAGTAACGTCGTTACCGTCACTTGTGATTCGTCCGGATAATTCGGATTTTTGTTGACGTCCAGATAGTCCTCGCAAGAGGTGAACGTGCCGGACAGGATGGCGCTTAATACACCTATATATAAATACTTGAATTTTTTCATCTTCGATCGTTTTTTTTTAGAATACAACTTTAATACCTCCACCTATATTGCGCGTAGAAGGCAAGGCGGCAAATTCTCCCAGTTCGGAAGCGATATCGTTACCGAAAGTTGTGGTTTCCGGGTCTACGTAATTGTTAGCTTTCGGAGTCCACATAAAGAGGTTGCGTCCGATCAGGCTCAGGTCTAGCTGCTGGATACCCAGTTTGGAAATCCATGCTTTCGGGAATGAGTAAGACAAGACCAGTTCCCTCAGTTTCACATAACCTTTCGGGATGATGAAGTTCTCGAACTGGCTGTCTGAGTAAGAGTCGCTGTAATAACTGCTCATGTTGTCGCTGGTCACGGGACGGTTGTTTTCGGCGTAGCCTCCGTCCTTGAGGGCGATTACGGAGTTGGGCACGACGAACGGTTCGCGGTTGTTGAACAGCGAGCGGGTAGTGTTGCCGACGAAGTGCATCAGTTGTGCGGTGTAGGAGTACATATAACCGCCTTTACGCCAGTCGGCCACAGCAGAAAGGGTGAATCCTTTGTAGCTCACGCGGGTGTTGAAACCCATATTGAAGTCGGGAGCGGACGAACCGATCGTCTTCATTTCGCTGTTGCTGGTAGTCGGGATACCGTTGGCGTCGACAATCACTTTGCCGTAGTAAGGGCTGTTCTCGTCCTGTACGGTAGCGAGGGCGGGCACTTGGAAGATTCCGAGCGGTTCGCCGACTTTGGCAACGAAGTTGGCGCTGTAAGCCGTTTTCAATACGTATTCGGTCACAGGCTTGTCCCCCTCGTTCCACAACTTGTTCACCTTGCTCCAGTTCTTGCTGAAGGTGACTCCCAAGTCCCATTCCACCTCTTTGGTGCGGATCGGAGTCAGGTTGAGGGCGATTTCGATACCTTTGTTGGAAATTTCGCCAACGTTGCGCACGGCACTGGTGTAGCGTGTTTCCGGGGCGACGTCTGCCGCGATGATCTGGTTTTTGGTCAGCTTGTCGTAGTAGGCGAAGTCAATGCCGATGCGGTTGCTGAGGAAGTTGGCGGTCAAGCCCAATTCCCATTCGGAAGTCTTCTCCGGTTTCAGGTTGTTGTTGGGCTGGCGGTTGTATTCGGTCAGTCCCAGCGCCCCGTTCAACGGAGTGTCCAGATAGCCGTAGCCGGATGAAATATGATCGGGGATGTAGTATGCCAGCGTTCTGTACACGTCGGCGTCGTTACCCGTCTGTCCCCATGCGGCGCGCACTTTCAGGAAGTCTATCACGTTGTTTTTCAGCGAGGGGAACATATCGGTCAGGATGACGGACGTGTTGATTCCTCCGTAGAAGAAACTGTTGTGGTGGATGGGCAGTGTAGACGACCAGTCGTTGCGTCCGGAAAGGTTGACAAACCAGAAATTCTTATACCCGAATTCCACCTGTGCGAAGGCTCCGATTGTTCTGCGCAAATCGCTGTAATTGGTGCTGACGGGCTTGTCGGTCCCGTTCTGCAGATTGTACCATCCTTCCATGAACAGCCCTTCGAGAAACGACTTCAGATAAGACGATTTCCGTTGGTTGAGGTTCCATCCTGCCGTACCTCCGAGAGTGATGTCTGTGCCGATATTGTAGTTGGCGCTCAGGAAGAGGGTTGCGTCGATCTGGTCGTAATTATCGGTACGTTCGGTATAAGTACCCTTTTCTTCGGATTTGCCTCCGATGCTGCTGTATGAATTGTCGGCGTACGTCAGTTTCGCCGTGCGCAGCTTCTGGCGGGCGTTGGTGAAGTCACCTCCGAGACGTCCTACGGCCTTCAGACCGGGAATGACCTCGTAAGACAATTCCAGTTTACCGTAGATGCGGTCGTCCTGATAGTTGTTCTTATTGTTGGCGAGTACCCAGTAAGGGTTCTGCGCGTACCACGTGTAATAGTTGTCTCCGTTGAACCGTTCGTCGTTGAAATCCTTCATGACAGAATAGTCGATGTCCACCGGGTGCTGTATCAGTTCCTGCTGCATGGTGGCTCCCGCGTTTCCTTGTCCGGCGGCGGCTTTCGTCATGTCTTTGCGGATATACGTGATGCTGGCGTCGGCGGCGAACTTGCCGAATTTCATGTTGCCACGGAACGACAGGGTGTTACGTTCGTATTTGTCGGCATTGTTGGGCAGCACGCCGTTAGAGGAGGTGTTGCCGTAAGAAAGCATCAAGCCCATCTTTTCGTTACCGGTGCGGACGCTGATGTTGTTGTTCATCTCGAATCCGGTGGTGTAGAAGTTGCGGAGATTGTCTTTCACGAACGAGTAGTGCTTTTTCATCGGGGTAGTCAGTTTGCTGGAGCCCCATTCGTTGAGCCGGCCGTCCAATGCCGGTCCCCACGATCCGTTCTCGCCTCTGTTCCACGTTCCCCATCCTTGTCCGAACTTGTCCTGTTCCTGCGGCACGCGGAGCACGTTGGAAGCCATGAAAGAGCCGTCGTACGAAACGGTCAGTTTCTCTTGTTTGGCGCGTTTGGTGGTGATCATCACTACACCGTTGGCGGCGCGCGAGCCGTAGAGGGCGGTGGCTGAGGCGCCTTTCAGCACGGTGACGGATTCCACGTCGTCGGGGTTGATGTCGTTTGCCCCGTTACCGAAGTCGATAGCGTCGCTGGCGGCAATGACACCGTTGCCCTGGTCGTTGGAGAGGCTGGTGTTGTTGGACATCGGCACGCCGTCGATGACGTATAGCGGCTGGTTGCTGGAGAAAGAGGAATAACCGCGCACGATTACTTTCTGTGAGCTACCGGCCGTTCCGGAGCTGGAAATGTTTACACCGGCTATTTTTCCGGAAAGTCCGGACATCACGGAACCTGACTTGGCTGCGACCAAATCGTCATTTTTCACTGTAGAAGCGGCATAACCTAGTATTTTCTCGCTTCTTTTGATACCTAAGGCGGTAACGACCACCTCGTCCAGCGCCTTCGCGTCCGAACGCAGCACGATTTTTAAAATCCCTTCCTTGATTGTCACTTCCTGGGGGAGCATTCCCACATAAGAAACACGTAAGGTTTTGGAGGAGCTTGGTACGTTGCTGATTGTAAATTTACCGTCAATATCGGTGATTGTACCAAGAGTGGTGCCATTGACTAATACTGAAGCACCTACGACAGGCTGTCCATCTTCTTCGGATGTTACCAATCCGGTCACTTTGGATGTCTGCGCTGTCGCCAGACCTATGCCTATAAATAGGAAGGTCATGAAGAACATCAATTTTCTTTTCATAAATTCTCTCTTAATTTTAACCTAAAAACACATCATTTCTCTCTAACAGGCTGCAAAGATAATATAAATTATAATAAACTAAGAAAAGTAATGCGTTTTTAACTAAATACTGTCATATTGAAAGTGGATTCCGGTATTGATATGGGATTTTGAAATGTCATATGGGTTGTTTGCTTGCTTTTAGATTATTTGGTGTGTCATAAGGAAAGTGTTGTAAGTGTTTGTTTTGATAATAAAATATCATTGATTCCGCTAAATGGGTGACTTTTTATTATTTCAGCTTCTTCCCCTCACCATTTTTTGTAGCATTCCGTTGTAAGTGCTTTCAAATTCGGCCGGGTGATTGAGTGCCCAAAGGATGTAATCTCCCGGTTCGTTCTTTTTGAGCAGGGTAGGGCGGTATCCGGGACTGAGGATTTTCCATAGCGTGCCGTTGATTCCTCCCAGTTCTTTTCGTCGGGCAAGGGCGAAAATGGCTTTGGCGGTCTGTTCGTTCCGGATGCCGATAGCTTCCATATTTAGTCGTAGTATAGCTTCGAAGTCCCCTCCGGACGAATCCCCTAAAGACAAACCCCTTACAGCAACAGGCGAAGCCTGAGAAACGCCGTTTGGCGGAACGGGCGGCTTCTCGCTCTCCTTTCTCATTTTCCCTTCCCTCTCTGTCTCTTTGTCTTTTCGGGTTTCCGATTTGCTTTCATTTTCCCTCTCCATTTCCTGTTTACTTTTAATATCTGTATCCGTTTCTTGTTTTGTTTGTGGCATTGTTGCTGCAAATTTGCCCGGATCTGCTGCAAGTTTGCCCGAACTTGCTGCGAATTTGTTCGAACTTACTGCGGATTCATTCGTCTGTCCTCCGTTTTCCCCCTTTGTCTCCTTTGTCTCTTTTCTCTCCTCTGTTTCCTCCTCGTTATCATTCGCTTCTTTCTCCTCCTTGATCATCCAGAAGTTTTCCAAAGGCAATTTGTATTTCCTCCGGCTGTCGATGATGATTTTGTGATACTGCTCTTGGATGGCTTGCGAGGTCAGCACCCCGTACTCCTTATATATATAGGTGTCGAACAATCCCACCGACAGACAATCGTCGATGATGGCCTGCATTTCCTCCTCCTCGCAACAGGCTTCCTGAGCGATGTCGAACATTGTGTCCTTGTTCCAAAGGACATAATAGCCTTTTTCTTTGTAGATAAGACAAAGCAGGGAAGTGAGCGCGGCAATTCCTGCCGCGTGATGGCGGCAGGAGATGCGGCGCACTTTCCGGTCTTGCAGGAAATTGACATCTAGGGGGAAATAATCTAATCCGGGTTTGGAAATGCGTGCCATGATAAATTAAGTTTTAAAAAGTGATACATTGTGCGGTTTATCGGAACTCGTTGCGTACGTCGAAGCAGGGGCACATCTTGATAAACTCGTTGGGCGAGATAATGCCGTCACCGTTGCGGTCGGGGCTGGTGTCCCGGTGGCCTATCACTTGTCTGATGTCGGGGTAAACGAGCCGCAGGTCTTCCACCAGGCGGATGAGCGCTTTGCGTTGGGCTTCCGTCCGGGTGTCGGCGGGACGGCCTTCCTTGTCCAGCCCGCCCACGTAGCAGATACCTATGCTTCGGCGGTTCCAGCCCGTGCAATGCGCTCCGTCGAGGGAGACATCCCTTCCCGGTTCGATGGTTCCGTCGAGCCGGATTACGAAATGATAGCCGATGGAACGGAAACCGCGCGCACGGTGCCAGCGGTCGATGTCGGCGGCTGTGAAATCCTGTCCCGCACGGGTGGCGGAACAGTGGATGATAATCGTGTCTCTCATTACAGCGTCCTCCTTTCTTGTTGGTTGCGGCTTGTGTAGATGGCGAATCCGAAAGCGATGGCTTCGTCTTCCGACAGTTGGCGGTAATATTGCCGGTTCACCGGATGCTGGACCGGGATGCAGGGGGATTGTACAGGCGGGACAGGCCGATGATGGGACGACTGCGGAACAGCCTGAGCGGGAGACAACGGTAAGGGTTCTTTCATGATAAAAGCGTCTCCTCTGTGCTGGCGGACGCGTAAGTTGTGGAGGAGTAGTCGTTCCGGATAGCGCAACTGTAGTCTGAGCCAGTTTATGAATGCGGGATTCATGTGTTCTCCTTTGCTCATCGCCTGCATGGACGGGTAGGCGCGGAGTGTATTTCCACTTGCGTCCGTTACGGCGCAGGGAACACCCGAATACTTTGAACCCGTTTTTCCGGGAGGCCGCAATCCCATTCGGATGGCGTGCATTATGTTGTCATGTGCGTCACACCATTCGAGGTTCGACACGTGGTTGTTCAGCGTGTTTCCGTCGAGGTGGTTTACTTGCGGCAGATGTTTCGGGTTGGGAATGAACGCCTTAGCTACCAGACGATGCGTGTAGTATTTGGTGTAGATTCCTTTTTGCATGAGCTCTGTCTGCTCGTAGCCTTCTCCTGCGATCGTGGTGCAGAGAATCAGTTTCGACTTGCCTTTAAAACTCAACACCCGTCCATGGTCCGAGACCATGTAGTCGGGATTTTCTTCGATAAATCTCCAATTTTCCATACTTGATATTGGTAAACGTTAATAAAATTATATTCTGTTAAAAAACGGTCTGTTCTTTTGTCTCCGCGTGGAGAAACGGCGTTTCCTGCATTCCAAGAACGGCGTTTCCCGGTGTATAGAAACGGCGTGGACTGGATATGTTAAACGGCGTTTCTTCCTCCTCCGTGCGGGGTTCGAGCCTTTCGGCGCAATGGATAAGAAACTCCAGTTCTTCCCGGCAGCCTTGAATGGCTTCTTGCAGGGAGTCTACATTGTACTGCCTGCAAAGGATTTCCCATTCTTCTCGTTCCTGCCGGTTCATTCTGTTCTCGTCTTTTCGGGTTCGTCCTCGGCGTCGATGTCCAGAAAGTTTTCCGCATGGAACGTGCGCCATCCTTTTGCCTCGATGTCGTAGTAGACGACGAACGTGTTTTCCGGTCGTGGAATATAAGGTTGGTGGAAACTGTGTTCGTATCCGGTGAGTGTGCCGATGGCGTGGCGGACGCTGCCGTCTTGTCTGGTGTAGTGGAAGCGGACATTTCCGTGATGCATCTGCCGGATGAGGGCGCCTATCCGGTGGGCGGTGACGAGTGCGTCGTGCCGGTTCATACCATTGTTTTGCCGGATGGCGGCTGCCTGTTTCATGAGCCGCACCCGTTGAAAAGAATGCTCTTCTTTAATCTTGGTCATTGTTCTTCGGTTTATTTTGATTATGGGGCAAAAGTAGGGAATGGAAAGGGGAAAGATTGTCCGAGCTTGACACATAAATGAGGAATTAAAGAAGAATGTGTCAAGCGTGAACATGAATGTTAAGAGAAATAGCCGTTCTTTGTGGAAATTTTTAATTAATACAATAGGAAAATGGCAAAGAAATTGGTAAAAAGAGGGTCGGAAGTGACAAGTAATAGTGATGCAATCTGTAAGGTAACCGGACTTCGGCATTGCGATGATAGCACAAAAAAAGAGATTGTGGACTATTTGGTGAAAATAGATAAGCAGAATGATATACCGGAATGTTATATTGTAAATAATTCAAATAGTTCGACTTCTTCGGTGAGACGTGTGTTCAGTTGCGTCTGGGATGGCAGTACTTCAATACCCGATTTTACGACGTTATTTAATATTAGCGCGTGTGTCCTCAAAAAGGCTAAAATCGTTGTAGCCCTTCCCGGATTACTGTGTGCGGTTGTATGCCTTTTACTGAAAGATTCGGCGAAAGTGAAGTGCCGGGTTATAAACCGGCACCATCTGGTAATGGATATCGAACTCTTTGAGGATAAAATTATATCTGTTGAAGATTGGGAGGAGATGAAGAAGGAAGAGGCGGAAAAGAATAAAACAGATAAGAATAAAACAGATAGGAAAAAAACAAATAAGAAAAAGTGAATCAAGGTTCTCCTAAAAAACGGAAAAACAACCCTACTTGTGCCGGAGTAAGCAGGATGGATTTCTCGCTGTATCCCGTTTGGGCGAGTGCAGCCTGCAATTCTGTATTTTTGGCTATCCACCCCCGCAGGGTGCGGCGTGCTGAGGCGGTTTGTATATCGGGCAGGTAGAAGGACGCTAACTGGCTTTTGCTATAAGTCCGGATGCGGATGGAAGGGGATGTTTCTGCTTTCATTGTCGGTTGTCTTTTAAGGGGTTTTATCAGATTCTATGTTTGTAAAGGTAAGGCTTTTTAGGCTGATTGGTGATGTGTTGTGCAGAAGCGGTTGTGGGCATGGTTTGTGCGGACTCGTGCCGGGTTGCTGTCTCTTGTGACAGGTCGGTACGTTATGGTTCACGTTTTTTTTCCTTCCGGTTACCTTTGCTTTCGTAATCGGTTACAGAGAGGAATTTAATTTATCAATCATTAAAAAAAAGGAAACAGTATGCCATTAATTTACAAACCTTATCAGGCAACGCTTGCCAACAAGGAAGGACAGAAATTGTATTATCCCCGTCTGGTGAAATTCGGGAAGGCAGTCAATACGCAGAAAATGGCGGAATTGATTGCGGAAAAAGCCTCGCTGACGGCGGGTGATGTCCATAATGTGATTCGTAATCTGATGTCCGTGATGCGGGAACAGTTGCTTAATAGCCGCACGGTACGCCTCGAAGGCTTGGGAACGTTTACCATGATCGCTAAGGCGAACGGGAAAGGGGTGGAGCTTGAAAGTAAAGTCAGCAGCGCGCAGATTACTTCGTTGCGTTGTCAGTTTACACCGGAGTATACACGTGAGGCGAACGGAAGCGCTACCCGTGCGCTGACTTCCGGAGTGGAATTTGTACACGTCAAGGATGTGGCGGGCTCGTTTGTCGCTGCCGATGATTCAGGTGAAGATCCGGACGACGGAAAGAAACCGGATGGCGGAAACGGTAGCGGAGAAGCTCCGGATCCGTCTGAATAATGAGGAAACGGACTTTAAGAGACTGGATTTTAAGACTGGATTTTAAGAGAGGATTTTAAGAGACCGGATTGAAAAAAAAATTTAAAAACAGAAGCTTATGAAATTGTTGTTGGAAAAATTGCTTGACATTCTTGAGGCAATATTGCGTTTCCGCAGACGCCGTAAAGAGTAGATTGCTGTTTGTGGAAATTGTGGAAAAATGAAGCTGGCTCGCTTATTATTTGTAAGTGAAGAGATGAAAAATCCCCCTTACTATTACCTTAGTCCGTTGTGATATTAAGGAATGGTAAGGGGGGATTTTTTTGTGGGGAAATCAGATCAGTCGGTCTCGATCTGGAACTTACGGCTTACTTTCATTAGATTGATGGTGTAAGTCACCACGTTTTGGGCTTCCTGAACCATCGTCAGGTATACCATGCTGACGCGGATACTTCCCGACTGGCTTTGGATGCGCTGCAGTTCCTTGCGTTTCAGCAGCGAGAGTTGTCCGTTAAGGTCGTTGGCACGGCGGATTTCTTCTTCCATGTTATTGTAATCGTTGTTTTCCAGTTTTCTGCGACATTGCTGGATCAGGTAAGTGATGTCTTCGGCCGCGTCGCTGAATTCGCCTTTTTGGATAGCGTCCAATGGGTTGAAGTTGTTGTCGATGTGCTCCAGGCACGGTTCGCAGAGACGTGAAATGCTGTACACCAGTTCGCTGGCGAAGTCGTTGCCCTGGTAGTAGTAAAGCCCTTTTTCGAGCACGGTGTTGTTGTCGAGACGGCACATAGCGACGGTTCCGGTACGCTTCATCTGCTTGACGAGCTGCTTCTCGAATTTGGTGGAGCCCATCGCGCGACGCAATCCCCGCAGGTTCTCGTGGAGGAAGGAGGTGACGGTGAGCTCGAAATTCGTTTCCGCGTATTCCAACACCTTGCCGAGCTCTTCGCGGGTGTGCTTGCGCATCAGTTGCAGAGCTTCTTCGCTGTCGGTGGTCTGCATCAGTTGTTTCAGGGTCTCGTTGCCTTGCTCTTTCGCTTTGCGTTTCTTGTACATCACTTGGCTGCGTATCAGGATGAACACGGCGATGCCGATGAGGACGATGATGGAAATGTTTCCTCCGTAGTGAAGTACGAGGGCGACGAAGAAGCAGAAGGTGAAGGCGGCTCCGGCGGTGATGAACCAGCCGCCGATGACGCTCAGTACGCCTGTGATGCGGTAAACGGCGGAGTCACGTCCCCAGGCACGGTCGGCCAGTGAGGTTCCCATAGCTACCATGAAGGTGACGTAGGTGGTGGAAAGGGGAAGTTTCAGTGATGTTCCCAAAGCGATGAGCAGGCCTGCCAGCACGAGGTTGACGGAGGCGCGGACAAGGTCGAACGCTGCGCCGTCGGCTATGATGGCTTCGTCTTTGCGGAAGCGGGTGTCGAGCCATTTCTTGGTGCTGTTCGGAGTGATTCGTGAGATTCCGTTGGCGAGCGCCATGCTGAAACGGACGATTGTACGGGCTATCGGGGTGCTTCCGAAGGTTTCTTCGCCTTCGTCTTGGCGGGAGAGGTCGACGGAGGTCTTGATAACGGCGTGCGCCTTTTTGGAGGTGCAGAGTGCGTAGACCATGATTGCTCCGGCTCCGATCAGGAAGTACCACGGAGTTTTGGCGGGTCCTAGCAGGGAGGTCATCAGGAAGTTGTCCGGGTTGCCCGATCCGTTGGCGGTGTAGTCTATGAAGGAGGAGAAACCGGCGAGGGGAACACCGATGAAGTTGACGAGGTCGTTGCCGGCGAAAGCGAGGGCGAGGGCGAAGGTTCCCATCAGCACGACTACTTTGAAGACGTTGACTTTCAGCCAGTGGAGGACTTGCATCAGCAGGGTGAAGAATACGAAGAACACGGTGATGAGCAGCAGGGTGTTGTCCTGTATCCAGTGTTTGTTTTCGGGTGTCATGAAGGAGCTGTCTTTCAGCCCTTTGATGAGCATGAAGTAGATGATGGAGGTGGCGGCGATGCCTCCGAAGAGGGCTATGCTGTACTTCATCTTTTTAGTGTAATTGAAGGTGAATATCACACGGGCAATCCACTGCACAAGCATTCCGAAGAAGAAGGCGATGGCTACGGATACGAAGATTGCCATGATGACGGAAAGGGCTTTGTCGGTGTTGATGAGGTCGCCCAGCGCGAGGGTGTCGCTGTTGTGCACTTTGATGAGCGCGAGGGCGAAGGTTCCTCCAAGTAGCTCGAAGACTAGTGAAACGGTGGTGGAGGTGGGCATGCCCATTGAGTTGAATACGTCGAGAAGCACTACGTCGGTCAGCATGACGGCAAGCAGGATGCACATGATTTCGGCAAAGTAGAAGTGCTCGGGCTGGTAGATGCCGTGACGGGCTATGTCCATCATCCCGTTGGACAGGGAGGCGCCGATGAAAATGCCGACACCGGCTATGAACAGGATGGTCTTGAACGATGCGGCTTTGGCGCCTACCGCGGAGTTCAGGAAGTTGACCGCGTCATTGCTCACGCCGACGATGAGGTCGAACACGGCGAGGACGAACAGAAAAATGATAATGCATAAGTAAATTGTCTCCATAAATGTATGTATGTAATTTCGGCGGCAAAGGACGGAATTTGACGTTGCAGGGAAATGTCATAGATGTTACATTTGTGTTACAATCTTCTTTCTTTTGTCTTGCAACAAAAGAAAGAAGCAAAGAAAAATTCAAGGCTTACTTTTTTCTCCTACTCGCTTCCTGCACTCCGCTGAAGGGCAGAAACTCGCTTCGCTCAAACAGTCTGCCCTTCTTTACGCTCCGTTACGGGAGCTCGCTTGACGGAGAAAAAAGTAGGCCGGGGGAAACCATGCGGATGGGAGCGGTTATTGGGGGAGATGACTGGTTGGTCTTTGGGGGTGGCGGTTATTGGGGCATGGCTGGTTGGTCTTTGGGTTGCTGGGTGTTATTTGAACAAAGCCGGTTATATAGTGTGTATTGCGCTCGGATGGCGGGGGTTCCGGGCGTTCTTTTTTTGAATATGTTTTGTAGCTTTGCGTCTACTCGGCAGGCTTTTTGGTTGTCGGCGAGTTGGATGGTAAGCATTTCGATCAGGCTGTTGCGCAGGTCGGGGTCGAGGACGGGGGTGATGGCCTCGATGCGGCGGTAGAGGTTGCGGCGCATCCAGTCGGGTGAGCCCATGAAGACTTTGGGATTGCCGCCGTTGCCGAAGTACCAGATGCGGGCGTGTTCCAGGAAGCTGTCTACGATGCGGGTGATGCGGATGTTGCGGCTGTACGGCTGGTCGGGGATGAGGCAGCAGATTCCGCGAATGATAAGGTCTGTCTGCACACCGTGTTCGGAGGCTTCGTAGAGGCGGTCTATCATGGCGGGGTCTTGAAGGGCGTTCATTTTTAGGATGATGCGGGCGGGTTTGCCTTGATCGGCTAGGGTAATCTCACGGTCGATGAGGCGGTTCAACTCTGGGATGAGGTTGAAACGGGCGACAAGGAGGGTGGTGAACTTCGGATCTTCTTTGCCTTGAAGGGTGCGGAAGAGGTTGTAAAGGTCGTTTACTATTTCTTTGCGACAGGTGAATAGTCCGCAGTCGGCATAAAGTGTGGCGGTTTTCTCGTTGAAGTTGCCGGTGCTGATGTAGGCGTAGCTGGGGATTTTCTCACCGTTCAGTCCACGACGGCGGATAAGGGCTACCTTGGCGTGCACCTTCAGACCGGGAATGCTGTATATGATTTTTATACCGGCGGCTTGCATCATTTCGGCCGTGGCCAGGTTGTTCTCTTCGTCGAAACGAGCTTTCAACTCTACAAATACTGTGACTTTCTTGCCGTTCTGGGCAGCGGCTATCAGGGTGTTGATGACGGCGGAGTTCTCCGCCACACGGTATTGCGTCACCATGATTTCACGGGTTTCCGGATTGTGCACGGCTTCGTAAAGGAAGTGGATGAAGTGCTCGAAGGAGTGATAGGGGTAATAGAGCAGCAGGTCTTTCCGGGCGACGTAGTTGAAGATGGATTCTTTTTCGTCGAGGATGGTGAGTTTCATCGGCTTCGGCTTTTCGGGGCTGTGGAGTGACTTGCTGGGGTTGGGGAGATGGCGCAGGTCTTCCAGGTTCAGGTGTTTGTCGCCGGGAACGAGTTCGTCGCGGTGAATGTGAAACGCGTCTACGAGAAAATCCAGAAAGTCGTGCGGCATGGCACGGTCGTAGACGAAGCGGCAGACGTCTCCTATTTTACGCTTCTTTACTTTCTTCTTGAGCTGGGCCACAAGGTCGGCACTGCTGGCGGTGTCGTCAATTAATATGTCGGCGTCACGGGAGATTTTTATACTGTAACACGACTCGACATCATAACCGGGAAAAATTAGATCGAGGTTCGCCTTGATGATGTCTTCGACAAACATCAGGTAATGATTTTTTTCATGACACGGCAACTCGATGAAACGGGGGACTTTTGCGTAGGGCTGCTTCATCACGAAGTAAAGAGGAGGACGGGAGGACTCGAGGATGGGGGATTCTTTTCTTTCTTCTTTCGGATAGAGTCGGATAGCGAGATAGAGTCGGTTATCTCGTAAGAAAGAGACGATTTTGTCTTTGGAAACGGGTACGGGTTGCAGGTAGGGGAAGATTTCTTCTTTGAAGAAGTCTTTGATAAACTGCTGATGGAACGGCTCTACATGGCTGTCCTGATAAAAGATGATGTGGTTCTTTTGTAGGGCAGGCAATATTTTTTGTTCGTAGATGCGCACACGGTCATCTAGTTGCCGGTTGACTTCCCTGTTGATTTCCTCTACAAGTTCGCGGGCGGATTGTACGCTTTCTTCATCACTTTCCGTTGCGCCGGAAGCAACAGCTTTGTGGTCTGCTACACGGATTTTATAAAATTCTTCGAGGTTGGAAGAGTAGATGGAAATAAAGTTGATGCGTTCGTAAAGGGGGAGACGCTCGTCCAAAGCCTCCAGCAACACGCGGTAGTTGAACGATAGCCAACTGATATCTCGCTTGAAATATTTATATTTGTTTTCCATATGCTTTAAGATTTTTCCAAATATAGTATCTTTGTAGGATTAAACAAAGAAATTTATGATAAGAATTGGATTATTATCCGATACCCATGCTTATTGGGATGAGAAATACCTGGAGTATTTTGAGCCGTGCGATGAGATTTGGCATGCCGGTGATATCGGTTCGGTGGAAGTGGCGGAGAGGTTGGCGGCGTTCCGTCCTTTCCGGGCAGTCTACGGAAATATTGACGGGCAGGCTATCAGGAAGCTGTATCCGCAGGTGAACCGTTTTACGGTGGATGACACCGAAGTGCTGATAAAACACATAGGCGGCTATCCGGGAAAGTATGATCCTTCGATAATTGGAAGTCTGATGACACGCCCGCCTAAGTTGTTCATTAGCGGGCATTCTCATATATTAAAGGTGAAGTACGACAAGACGTTGGATATGTTGCACATCAATCCCGGAGCTGCGGGGATGTCAGGATTTCATAAAGTGCGTACATTGGTGCGCTTTGTCATCGAGCGGGGAACGTTTAAGGACTTGGAAGTTATCGAGTTGGCAGATAAATAATTTTTCATATTATTTTTGTCATCTCGGATTTCTTTCCGACCTTTGCACCCAGTTTATGAATAATGAAGACGAACATGAAGGGAATTATTCTTGCCGGTGGCAGTGCCACTCGCCTCTATCCGCTTTCTAAAGCGATCTCCAAACAGATAATGCCTGTCTACGACAAGCCGATGATTTACTATCCCCTGTCTACACTGATGCTGGCGGGAATTCGTGAGATTTTGATCATCTCAACTCCGCGTGACTTGCCGATGTTCCGCGATTTGCTGGGAACGGGTGAGGAATTGGGTATGTCTTTCTCTTACAAAGTGCAGGAGCAGCCTAACGGGTTGGCGCAGGCTTTCGTGTTGGGAGCCGATTTCCTGAATGGAGAACCGGGCTGCCTGATTCTTGGAGATAATATGTTTTACGGGCAAGGTTTCTCCGCCATGCTTCGCCGGGCTGCCAATATAGAGAAGGGAGCTTGTATATTCGGCTATTATGTGAAAGACCCTCGCGCGTACGGCGTGGTGGAATTTGACGAACAGGGAAAGGTTATTTCGCTGGAAGAGAAACCGGCAGTGCCGAAAAGCAATTACGCCGTTCCCGGATTGTATTTCTATGATGCCACCGTGACGGAAAAAGCGGCGGCTCTTCGGCCCTCAGCACGTGGAGAATACGAAATAACAGACCTCAACCGCCTGTATCTGGAAGAAGGCACTTTGAAAGTGGAACTTTTCGGACGCGGATTCGCGTGGTTGGATACGGGAAACTGTGACAGTCTGCTGGAGGCTTCCAACTTTGTTGCCACCATCCAAAACCGACAAGGTTTCTATGTCAGTTGTATTGAAGAGATAGCCTGGCGTCAGGGGTGGATTCTGACCGAACAACTGCTGCTGCTGGGACAACGCCTCGAAAAGACCGAGTACGGCAAATATTTGATAGAACTGGCGAAACAATCCTAAAATCAACATAAAAAGTAAAATATGAAAACTTATCTAGTGACCGGTGCCGCAGGTTTTATCGGTGCAAATTACATCAAATACATCTTAGCGAAGCATAGCGATATAAAAGTCGTGATATTGGATGCATTGACGTATGCAGGTAACTTAGGGACAATTGCGAAAGACATTGACAATGAACGTTGCGTCTTTATCAAAGGTGATATCGGGAGCCGCGATGTGGTAGACAGCCTATTTGCTGAATATCGCTTTGATTATGTAGTGAATTTCGCTGCCGAAAGTCATGTTGACCGTAGTATTGAGAATCCGCAACTGTTCCTGATAACCAATATTTTAGGAACACAGAACTTGCTGGATTGCGCACGTCGCGCATGGGTGATGGGCAAGGATGAACAAGGATACCCCACTTGGAGAAAAGGAGTGCGTTATCATCAAGTGTCTACCGACGAGGTGTATGGCTCGCTGGGAGCCGAAGGGTATTTTACGGAGACAACTCCGCTCTGTCCTCATAGCCCGTACAGCGCATCCAAGACAAGTGCGGATCTGTTTGTGATGGCTTATCACGACACTTATAAAATGCCGGTAACGATTACCCGTTGCTCCAACAATTACGGTCCGTATCATTTCCCGGAAAAACTGATTCCGTTGATTATCAAGAATATACTTGAAGGAAAACATCTGCCTGTCTATGGCGATGGAAGTAATGTGCGCGACTGGCTTTATGTGGAAGACCACTGTAAAGCTATCGACCTTGTTGTGCGTGAAGGACAAGAAGGCGAGGTGTACAACGTGGGTGGGCATAACGAGAAGACAAACCTCGAAATCGTGAAGCTGACAATCTCTACTATTCATCGGTTGATGACGGAACATCCGGAATATCGCCAGGTGCTCAAGAAACGGGTGAAAGATGAGAACGGGGAGATTTCCATCGATTGGATCAACGAAGAACTGATAACCTTCGTCAAAGACCGTCTGGGACACGACCAACGTTACGCCATTGACCCAACAAAGATAACAAATGCACTGGGCTGGTATCCCGAAACGAAATTTGAAGTCGGCATCGTGAAAACCATCGAGTGGTATCTGAACAACCAAGCTTGGGTGGAAGAAGTGACCAGCGGAGATTATCAGGGATATTACGAAAAGATGTACGGAAAGTAGATTAAAAAAAGTGATTAAATGGGGAATGATCTCGTTTTCAAAGAATCATCCCGATAGCTAAAAGAATTCCCATAAACAGCATATTACGCGAGGTCTCGCCTAATATGCTGTTTAATTTTTTACCGCTGTGTATTTTTACCATTCGTCTCCAGGTGAGGACGTGGGGAACCAGGTAAAGTTGTGGAAGAAGGGCAGCGTAAATATGTCCTTCGCGTAAGAAATATAGGCAGAGTAGGGAAGCCGAAATGCCTAGCAGCAGATAGAAATAGCGTCCGAACTTCTCACCGAAACGGACGATGACGGTCCGTTTTCCGCTACGGGCATCCGCTTCGCGGTCTCGATAATTATTGACAACTAACAGCGTGTCGATTAGTAGTCCGCAAATGAAGGAGGCAATGGTGACATCCGGTGTCCACGTCAGTGCCTGCACGTAGTAAGTTCCGCCTACGGGAACAAATCCGAAGAAAATGATGACTAACACGTCTCCCCAACCGTTGTAGGAGAGGGGATAAGGTCCGGTAGTGTAAAGGAAGGCGAATAATACACAAAGCGCTCCTATGATGATCAACTCCCATCCGGCAAAAAGTAATAGCGTGCAACCAATCAGGCAGGCAAGTGTGACGGTAACGGCAATTCCGGTTTTCATTGCCTGCGGTGAGATCCATCCTTGTGCGCAAGCACGTTCGGGACCCAACCGGTCTTCACGGTCGGTTCCTTTGAGGAAGTCGAAAAGATCGTTGATGAAATTCGCGGCTATTTGCATCAGACCGGCAAACAGGCAGCAGACAAGGGCAGGCAACCAATGGAAACGTCCGTCCATTGCCGCTAGGGCTGTACCGATTAAAACCGGAGTGATAGCTCCTGTGAGAGTCTTAGGGCGTGCGGCTAATAGCCATGCTTTCAGTGAATTACGCTTTACTTCTTCCATGCTTTAATATTTTATAAAGAGTTTTGACGGACAAAGATACATGATTTTTCGTATCTTTGCGCCCCTAAAAACTTCAAACTAAGAGAAGATGAAGAAATCTATTTATCCGTTTCTACTGCTGACGCTGCTTTTACTTGTTTCCTGCAAGTCGAAAAAGAGGATGGTAGCAACCTTGCCGCGTCTTGTTTTGAACACAGACTCCATTGTTGCGGATACGTCCAACGTCATAGCCGGACTGTTTGCTCCGGATCACTCGCAACTCAAAGATCTGAACGTTTCGAAAGGCAGGAAACGCAGAGCCAAGAAAAATAAATCTTCTGCTGATGCATATAAATCGGAGGACTGGGTACTTCGCGGTACGAAAATAACTTCTTCCGAAGTGGACGTTTCCTCCGTCTATTCAGGGGTGGATCGTGTCGTGAAATATGACTTTACCCACCGGGACGTTCCCGAAGCCTTCGAGGGTTTTCGCATCGCTTTTATCTCCGATTTGCATTATAAGAGTTTGTTGAAAGAGAAAGGGCTGAATGATTTGGTTCGTCTGCTGATTGCCCAGAAAGCGGATGTACTCTTGATGGGCGGCGATTATCAGGAAGGTTGTGAGTATGTAGATCCTTTGTTTTCGGCGCTTGCACGGGTGAAGACACCGATGGGGACCTACGGGGTGATGGGGAATAACGATTACGAGCGTTGTCATGACGAGATTATCCGCACGATGAAGCATTATGGAATGCACCCGTTGGAACACGAAGTGGACACACTCCGCAAGGACGGTCAGCAAATTATCATTGCCGGTGTGCGCAATCCTTTTGACTTGGGGCAGAACGGAAAGTCCCCCACGTTAGCCCTTTCTCCCAGAGATTTCGTTATCATGCTGGTGCATACTCCGGACTACGTGGAAGATGTTTCTGTAGTCAATACAGATCTCGCTTTGGCAGGGCATACGCATGGCGGACAAGTATGTGTGTTCGGGATTGCTCCGGTGTTGAACTCGAATTACGGCACACGTTTCCTCACCGGACTGGCTTGTAATTCGGCTAAAATTCCTTTGATTGTAACCAACGGGATCGGAACCTCCCAATTACCAATTCGTATCGGTGCTCCGGCGGAGGTTATAATGATTACTCTGCATCGGTTGAAGGAGTAAGTACACTTTCTATTTGCTCCCACACCTTCGGATGCAGGAAATACCGGACATCCTTTCCCGCCTTCAGCGCCTCACGAATGAATGTGGAGCTGATTTCAAACACTGGAGAATGGACGAGGCGGACAGTTTCCGGCAATTCTTCCGCCGCTACGGGAAAGCCGGGACGGGGGTAAATAATGATGTGGTTCTCTTTAATGATGCGCTCCGACTGAAACCAACGGTCGAAACGCGCCCAATTGTCCGAACCGATGATGAAGTGAAACTCACGGTCGGGATAGGCTTCGCGCAGTTTTTCGAGCGTATATACACTGTAAGAAGGACGGGGAAGATGAAATTCAAAATCCGAAGCACGGAAATGGGGGTAATCGCTGATACACAGTTCTACAAGCCGGAGACGCAGTTCGTCACTCCATAGCTCATCTTGCGTTTTCAGAGGGTTTTGAGGAGTGACCATGAACCAGATTTCATCCAAGCCTTCGTACTCGCAAAGGTAATTGGCCAATGCGAGGTGTCCGATATGAATCGGGTTGAAAGACCCACTGAATATTCCGGTTTTCAGTCGATGGCTTTTTTTCATTGGTTGCTTCCTTCCTTGTTATAAGCTACTTTTTCCATTGGATTGGTAACTGGTAACTCCCTTTTCCAACTTTAGTTTATTTCTCCAGAAACTCCTTAATCACTTTCAGCGTTTCGGCTTTGGCCGTTTCTAGGTTATCATTCATGATGATGCAGTCAAATTGCGGAGCGAAGCTCAATTCATATTCCGCTTTGGCGATGCGGCTTTCTATCACTTCGGGAGTGTCTGTGCCTCGTCCTTCCAACCGGCAACGCAATTCCTCCACCGAAGGCGGCTGGATAAATACTGACAACGCACGCTCACCGTAAAATTTCTTGATATTGCATCCGCCTACCACATCAACGTCGAACACGACATTCTGTCCGGCTTCCAATTGCTTTTCCACCTGCTCTTTCAGCGTCCCATAGTAACGGTCTTTATACACTTCCTCGTATTCTAGAAATTCGTTGTTCTCGATGCGGCTACGAAACTCTTCCGGAGTAAGGAAGAAATATTCCACCCCATGCTGTTCCGTTCCGCGTGGAGGACGGCTGGTGGCGGAGATAGAAAACGCAAGATTCAAATTCTGCGTCAGCAGATAATTGATGATTGTAGATTTCCCCGAACCCGACGGAGCGGAGAATATAATTAATTTGCCAGTCATAGTTAAATTAAGAATGAAGAATTAAGAATGAAGGATGAAGGATGAGAGACGTTCGTCTACATCACGTTCAGTACCTGTTCTTTAATCTGTTCCAGTTCATCTTTCATCTGAACCACGATTTTCTGCATTTCGGCATGATTGGACTTGCTGCCCAGCGTATTGATTTCACGTCCCATTTCCTGAGCGATAAATCCCAATTTCTTGCCTTGTCCGTTGCCGCTTTCCAGCGTACTGATAAAATATTTCAGATGGTTGCTGAGGCGTTGTTTCTCCTCGTTGACATCCAGTTTTTCGATATAGTAAATCAACTCCTGCTCCAGACGGTTTTTGTCGTAGTCCACGCTCAGCGTCTTTTCGAGAGCGTCTGTGATACGTTCTTTCACCTTTTCCACACGTTCTTTCTCGTAAGGAGTAATCTTTTCGAGCAGGCTTGTGATGTTGGCAATCTTCTCGCGGAACTTCTTTTCCAGTGCAGCCCCCTCCTGTTTGCGGAAATCCACCAGATGCCCGATCGCTTCCGCTACAGCAGCGTGCACCGCTTTCCATTCTTCCTCCGTAAGTTCCTGAATTTCAGTCTTTGTCATCACGTCCGGCATGCGGAGCAATGTCTGAAACCAGTCGGCAGGAAGAGGAATATTAAGATTTTCCGAGATGGCCAAAATCTGTTTGTAGTAGCCCTCCACAAGAGCCTGATTGATAGGAGTAGCGCTTTCCGCCCCCTCTTTCTTCTCGATCCACAGGCTGAAATCCACCTTGCCGCGTTCCAGCACTTTGGAAATCTCGTTACGGATTTCGATCTCTTTTTCACGATAAGCCGGAGCGATGCGAGTGGAAAGATCCATAGCCTTGCTGTTGAGCGACTTAATTTCTACATTTATTTTTTTATCAGGGAGTTCGGCTGTAGCTTTGCCGTAACCTGTCATCGATTGTATCATAAATCTTAAAGTTTTGTGCAAATTTACACGATTATTTTAAGAATTGGAAATTATCATGTAAATTTGCGACAATTTAATAAGCTGATTTTTATGTCGTGTATACTGAATATTGAAACCTCCACCTCCGTTTGCTCGGTGGCAATCAGTGAGGACGGAATGGTTCCGTTTGTGGAAGAAGACCTGAAAGGCCCTTCACACGCCGTTTCTTTAGGAGTTTTTGTCGATGAGGCATTGTCATTTATCGACAGTCATGCTATCCCGTTGGATGCGGTTGCGGTCAGTTGCGGGCCGGGATCTTACACCGGACTCCGGATCGGGGTTTCGATGGCGAAGGGAATCTGTTACGGACGCAACATTCCGTTGATCGGGATTCCGACGCTTGAGGTGCTGTGTGTTCCGGTCTTGCTGCATGAGAATCTTCCCGAAGACGCTTTGCTCTGTCCTATGATCGACGCCCGACGTATGGAAGTTTATGCAGCCGTTTACGACCGTGCCTTAGATGTGAAGCGTGCCGTTGCAGCCGATATAGTGGACGAAAATTCCTATCTGGAGTTCCTGAACGAACGCCCGGTTTATTTCTTCGGTAACGGGGCTGCCAAATGCCGCGAGAAGATAACGCATCCCAACGCGCATTTTATCGACAAGGTGCATCCGTTAGCCAAAATGATGTTCCCGCTTGCAGAGAAGGCAATAGCGAAAGAGGATTATAAGGACGTGGCCTACTTCGAACCTTTCTACCTGAAGGAATTCGTTGCGTCCACACCGAAGAAACTCCTTTGATGAATTGGTGATGAGCAATTAGCAGTAACTTGATTAGCAATAAACAATTAATAATGGACGAAAGTGATTTTCAACTTTCAACTTTTTAAGATTATGCAATATAATACCCAACAGAAAAGAATGCCGCTTCCCGAATACGGGCGCAGCATACAAAATATGGTTGACTATGCGTTGACTATACAAGACCGTGCGGAACGTCAGCGTTGTGCCAACACGATTATAAATATCATGGGCAATATGTTCCCTCATTTGCGTGACGTGCCCGATTTCAAGCATAAACTTTGGGATCATTTGGCCATTATGTCCGGTTTTGAGCTGGACATCGATTACCCTTACGAGATTATCCGCAAAGACAATCTGGTGACCCGTCCGGAACACATACCTTACTCTACTGCCCGTATGCGTTACCGTCATTACGGTCACACTTTGGAGATACTGATCAAGAAAGCCATCGAATTTCCCGAAGGAAATGAAAAGAGGAACTTGATAGCCTTGATCTGCAACCACATGAAGAAGGATTACATGGCGTGGAACAAAGACACGGTGGACGACCGGAAGATAGCCGAAGACCTTTATGAACTGTCCGACGGCAAACTCCAGATGACCGATGACATCATCCGCCTGATGGCCGAGCGTTTGAGCCAGAACTACCGCCCGAAGATGAACTACAATAACAATCGTCAGAATAACAAGAGACGATATTAAAAAAATTAATACCCCGAACATCAATGGCTTCATTTGTAATCGAAGGAGGACACCGGCTCTGCGGCGAGATTCATCCGCAAGGTGCCAAAAACGAAGTTTTGCAGATCATCTGCGCTACGTTGCTGACTGAAGAGGAAGTGACGGTGAACAATATACCTGACATTTTGGATGTCAACAACTTGATTCAGCTCTTGCGTGAGATGGGAGTGACGGTTGCAAAGAAAGGCATTGATACTTATAGCTTTAAGGCCGAAAATGTAGATTTGGCTTATCTCGAAAGCGATGAGTTCCTGAAGAAATGTTCCAGCCTGCGGGGTTCCGTCATGCTGATAGGTCCGATGGTTGCCCGTTTCGGCAAAGCACTGATCTCCAAACCGGGAGGGGACAAGATTGGTCGCCGTCGTCTGGATACCCACTTTGTCGGCATTCAGAATTTGGGGGCAGACTTCCGCTACGATGAGGAGCGTGGAATCTACGAGATTACCGCCAAACAACTTCGGGGCAATTATATGTTGCTGGACGAGGCTTCCGTCACCGGAACAGCCAATATCGTGATGGCTGCCGTGCTTGCCAAAGGCACTACCACTATTTATAATGCAGCCTGCGAGCCTTACGTTCAGCAGCTTTGCCGCTTGCTCAACCGGATGGGAGCGAAGATTAGCGGTATCGCGTCCAACCTGCTTACCATCGAAGGGGTGGACAGACTGCATGGCACACAGCACACCGTACTGCCCGATATGATTGAGGTCGGCAGTTTTATCGGTATGGCAGCCATGACGAAAAGTGAAATCACCATTAAGAATGTTTCTTACGAGAATCTGGGAATCATCCCCGAGAGCTTCCGCCGTCTGGGCATCAAGCTCGAACAGAGAGGCGATGATATTTACGTTCCCGCACAGGAAACATACGAGATAGAATCTTTTATCGACGGCTCCATCATGACGATAGCCGACGCCACCTGGCCGGGACTCACTCCGGACTTGCTGAGTGTCATGCTCGTTGTGGCGACACAAGCCAAAGGCAGCGTGCTGATTCATCAGAAAATGTTTGAAAGCCGCCTGTTCTTCGTAGACAAGCTGATTGATATGGGAGCGCAGATTATTCTCTGCGACCCTCACCGTGCCGTAGTCATCGGCCACAACCACGGCTTCAAGCTGCGCGGCGCCCGCCTGATTTCACCGGATATACGTGCCGGTATCGCCCTGCTGATTGCCGCCATGAGTGCCGAAGGAACCAGTACCATTAGTAACATCGAACAGATAGACCGTGGTTATCAGAACATCGAAGGACGTCTGAATGCCATCGGAGCCAGAATCACCCGGATATGATAAAGAAAGAAGAAGTATATAAGATAGGATTGTTCAATAAGCCGCACGGAATTCACGGTGAGTTGCAGTTTACCTTTACGGATGATATTTTTGACCGTGTGGACTGCGACTATCTGGTCTGCCTGCTCGACGGAATTTTTGTACCCTTTTTCATCGAAGAATACCGTTTCCGTTCCGACTCCACCGCTTTGGTGAAGCTGGAGGGGGTCGATACCGCCGAACGTGCCCGGGCGTTTACCAATGTCGAAGTCTATTTCCCTGTGAAGTATGCGGAAGAAGTCGGAGACGGTGAATTGTCCTGGAACTTTTTCGTCGGTTTCCGCATGGAGGACACTCGTCACGGACTTTTGGGTGAGGTGGCGGAGGTGGATACCGCTACCGTCAACACCCTTTTCGTAGTCGAGAAAGACGGTGAGGAACTGCTGGTTCCCGCCCAAGAGGAATTTATCGTAGGCATAGACCAGAGACGGAAACTCATCACCGTAGAGCTTCCCGAAGGGTTGCTCAATTTGGAAGATTTGGACGCGGAGGATACGGATTGTCCCGTATAATCCGTATCTGAAGAGGAATATAAATCGGTCCTCCTTTTTAATTTTTAATCTTTAATTTTTAATTGTTCAAATGCCAAAGAGAAGACGAAGCAAAGCTTTCTGGAAAAATTTCAAGTTCAAGTATAAACTGACGATTGTCAATGAAAACACGCTTGAAGAGATTGTCGGGCTTCGTGTGTCCAAACTCAATGGCCTTTCCGTGTTGCTCAGCGTACTGACGGTGCTGTTTCTGATCGCAGCCTGCATCATCGCTTTCACCCCTTTGCGCAACTACCTTCCGGGTTATATGAACAGTGAGGTCCGTTCCCAAATCGTGGGTAACGCCTTGCGGGTGGACTCTCTGCAACAGGTACTCAACCGGCAGAACCTCTATATTATGAACATTCAGGACATTTTTAGCGGCAATATACCCGTCGACAGTGTGCAGACGCTCGACTCGCTGACTACCGTCCGCAAAGACACCTTGATGGAACGCACCAAGCGCGAAGAGGAATTCCGCCGTCAATACGAAGAAACAGAGAAATACAACCTGACTTCCATCACCTCCCAGCCGGATGTGACGGGACTTATCCTGTACCGCCCGACGCGGGGAATGGTTTCCGATCGCTTCGATGCGAAAAAGAAACACTACGGAACGGATATTGCCGCCAATCCCAATGAAAGTGTGCTGGCAACGATGGACGGAACCGTTATTCTGAGTACCTACACCGCCGAAACAGGCTACCTGATCGGTGTGCAACATAGTCAGGATTTGATATCGGTTTATAAGCATTGCGGCTCTCTGCTCAAGAAAGAGGGTGACCGTGTGAAAGGGGGCGAAGCCATCGCTTTGGTGGGCAACAGTGGAACTTTCAGCACGGGTCCGCACCTGCATTTCGAGCTTTGGTACAAAGGCCATCCGGTGAATCCTGAGAAGTATATCGTTTTTTAGTGAGGAGAATATATAAGAAATGAATATAGAAACTAATAAAAAGAAGAAACAAATAGCCATTTTAGGCTCTACCGGGTCTATCGGCACACAGGCATTGCAGGTGATAGAGGAACATCCCGATCTGTACGAGGCATACGCGCTGACGGCCAACAATCGTGTGGAGCTGCTGATAGCTCAGGCGCGGAAGTTTCAGCCGGAAGTTGTCGTGATAGCCAACGAAGAGAAATATACCGAACTGAAAGAAGCTTTGAGCGACCTGCCTATAAAGGTATACGCGGGAACTGACGCCATCTGCCAGATAGTGGAGGCCGGGCCGATTGATATGGTATTGACGGCGATGGTCGGCTACGCCGGACTGAAACCTACCATGAATGCGATTCGGGCAAAGAAAGCCATTGCATTGGCGAATAAGGAAACGTTGGTCGTGGCGGGAGAACTGATTAATGAACTGGCACAGCAATACCGTACACCGATTTTGCCGGTGGACTCCGAACATTCCGCTGTTTTTCAGTGTTTGGCAGGAGAAGTCGGCAATCCGATAGAGAAAGTCATACTGACCGCTTCGGGGGGACCTTTCCGTACCTGCACGCTGGAGCAGCTTAAGTCCGTGACCAAGACGCAAGCCTTGAAACACCCCAACTGGGAGATGGGGGCCAAGATTACCATCGACTCCGCTTCTATGATGAACAAAGGTTTTGAGGTTATCGAGGCGAAGTGGTTGTTTGGCGTTCAGCCCAGCCAGATTGAAGTCGTGGTGCATCCGCAATCCGTGATTCACTCTATGGTGCAGTTTGAAGACGGGGCGGTGAAAGCGCAGCTCGGTATGCCTGATATGCGTCTGCCTATCCAATACGCCTTCTCCTATCCGGACCGTATCAGTGCCTCTTTCGACAGGCTTGATTTCTCCAAATGCACGAACCTGACGTTTGAACAGCCCGACACGAAACGGTTTCGCAACCTCGCTCTCGCTTACGAAGCGATGTATCGGGGAGGGAATATGCCTTGCATCGTCAATGCGGCCAACGAAGTGGTAGTCGCTTCTTTCCTGAAAGACGGTATCAGCTTTCTCGGCATGAGTGATGTGATAGAGAAGACGATGGAGCAGGCTACGTTTGTAGCCAACCCCACGTACGATGACTATGTAGCTACCGATGCGGAAGCGCGGCGAATTGCTTCCGGACTGGTGGGTCGGCAAAGTCTTTAGTTCCTCCCCCAAAAAAACTATTCATTCGTGTGGATAGTAAAAAGTAAATAGTAATTCGTAAAATATAAATTGTAATATAATAAACATGGAAACATTTTTGATTCGTGCCCTCCAATTGATTATGAGCTTGTCTTTGCTCGTTATCATTCATGAAGGCGGGCATTTCCTTTTTGCCCGTCTGTTTAAGGTGCGTGTAGAAAAATTCTGCTTATTCTTCGACCCCTGGTTCACTCTGTTTAAGTTCAAACCCAAGAAAAGCGAAACGGAATATGCCGTAGGCTGGCTGCCGTTGGGCGGTTATGTGAAGATTGCCGGTATGATTGACGAGTCGATGGATACCGAACAGATGAAGCAGCCTGAGCAACCGTGGGAGTTTCGTTCCAAACCCGCTTGGCAACGCCTGCTCATTATGGTTGGCGGGGTGCTGTTCAACTTCCTGTTGGCGCTGTTTATCTATTCGATGATTCTTTTTGCATGGGGCGACCAGTATATAAAGGTACAGGAAGCTCCTCTCGGCATGGACTTCAACGAGACCGCCAAGTCTGTCGGCTTCAAAGACGGTGACATACTGCTTTCTGCCGATGGTGTTCCTTTCGAGCGATATGACGGTGATATGTTGAGTCAGATTGCCGACGCCCGCGAAGTAAGCGTACTGCGCAACGGTGCGAAAGCCTCAGTCTACATTCCCGAAGACTTTATGCAACGCCTCCTGGTGGACAGTGTCCGTTTTGCCTCCTATCGTTTTCCGTACGTTGTAGATAGCGTCATGGTCAACTCTCCTGCCGCGCAAGCGGGTATTTTGCCGGGCGATAGTATCATTGCCCTGAACGGAACGCCTATCTCTTTCTCCGATTTCAAGGAAATGATGGCGGAACGTAAGAAAAACGAGGCTGCGCTTCTCAATGACAGTATCGACCCGCGTTTGATCACCCTCACTTATGTACGTGGCGGTGTGGAGGACACGCTGAGTATGCGTGTGGATTCCGCTTACCTGATGGGTGTGACCGCTTGCGTGTTGACCGACCGTTTGTTGCCGATGGTGAAAAAGGAGTATGCTTTCCTCGAATCTTTCCCCGCAGGTATCTCGCTCGGTGTCAAGACGTTGGAAGGCTATGTCGGAAATATGAAGTACCTCTTTTCTAAAGAAGGAGCCAAGCAGTTGGGTGGCTTCGGAACGATTGGCAGTATTTTCCCCGCAACGTGGGATTGGCATCAGTTCTGGTACATGACAGCTTTCCTGTCCATTATTCTGGCTTTCATGAATATACTGCCTATTCCCGCATTGGACGGTGGTCATGTGCTCTTCCTCTTCTACGAGATGATAGCCCGCCGCAAACCGAGCGACAAGTTTATGGAGTATGCCCAGATGACCGGTATGGTCCTGCTCTTCGGTCTTCTTATATGGGCGAATTTCAATGATATTTTGAGGTTCTTCTTCTGAATCTCTTGAAGGAAATCCTGTTTTCATGAAGTTGCGATTTCAGCAACTTCATGAAACTTTATAAAAGTAGAAAGACCTTCCGATTACAGGGAAGCAAGAGCGTATTTGTATAGCAAATAGCTTATAATCAACAAACTAACATCCCTGTTCTCTTAAATACAAAAAGGGCGTTTTAACACTGTGTTAAAACGCCTTTTTTGTATTTAAGGAACCGCCTTTTCTCTCTACCAAGAACCGCCCTTTCTCCATTTCCCTTCCCGCCTTGTCCCGCAAGAAGCCGGACTCTATGTTAAAATTTAACGGTTCAGCTTCAGAATCCTTTGATTACTGCTTCCTCTGAACTCCAGATAGGGAGAGAAAAGCGACTGCTCAAAACGTCCGTCCACCAGTACGTCGATATAGGTTAGTATTGCCTTCAAGCGGGGTTGTTCCTGAATCTCTTCGTAAGTATAACCAGTGTAGCACCACACGTTCATCCCGGTTTCCTCCTTCACCCGCCTGACGAGCGACAGGAATGCTTCCGGATTATAGAACGGATCTCCACCGGAGAATGTCACCCCATCCAGTAGCGGATTGGCTTTAATCTCCTTGATAATGCTTTGAATCTTCTCCTCTGTCAACCGTTCCCCCGCTTCCGGATTCCAGCTTTCCGGATTGTGGCAGCCGGGACAGTGATGAGAACATCCGGCAAGGTAAATAGAATACCGGATCCCCTCACCATCTACTATCGTCTCCGGATAGGCCGTTAATAAGTTGAGAGTTGAGAGTTGAGAGTTGAGAGTTTTCATAACTGTTTGAGATAAAGTGATTTAAGTGAAAAAATAAGAGCTAGGAGTTAATAAGTTGAGAGTTGAGAGTTGGGAGTTAAGAATTAAGAGTTGAGAGTTAAGAGTTAAAACATCATCTCCCTTCACTCTCAACTCTCCCTTCTCAACTCTCAACTTCTACAAGTGCTTTACCCGGTCCTTTTCTTCTGCTCGTTTGGCAGAGTTCCACGAGTTTAAATCACCGGTCAGATAGCCTGTGATGCGACGCATACGGAGGATGCTTTCGCTTTGGCAAACCGGGCATTTATCAAAAATCACCCCTTTGTAACCGCAGTTGTGGCACGTATCCACCGGATGATTGATCGAGCCGTAGCCGATTCCCTCGTCGTGCATCACTTTCACGATTTTGGCGATGGCGCGTACATTTTTCTGTGCTTCGCCGTCCAGTTCTACATACGTGATATGTCCACCGCGTGTGATGGCGTGGAAAGGAGCTTCGCACTTGATTTTCTCTACAATGCTGATCGGCTCTTTTACATCCACGTGGAAAGAGTTGACATAATAATCCCGGTCCGTTACTCCGGGAATCTTCCCGTACTTCCGTCTGTCCATTTTGGTGAAACGTCCGGAGAGTCCTTCGGCGGGAGTAGCCAGAACAGAGTAATTCAAGTTGTATTTCGCTTTGTATTCGTCTACTACCTTATTCATTTCCATCACCGCTTCGTATAACGTGTCCCATGCCTTTCGGCTGTGTCCGTGCCCCTCTCCGTAGAGTGCCACCATCGCGTTGTGTCCGCCGATGAATCCGATTCCCAGCGTTCCGCTGCGCAATACGTCGCCCACCTGCTCGTTCGGGTTCAAGTCCGCACCGCCTTTCCATACATTATTCCCCATCATGAAAGGGAACTGGCGTGCAAGAGCTGTACGTTGGTACTGATAACGTTCGTAAAGCTGGTCTGCCACCAAAGCAGCCATAGAGTGCACGGATTCAATGAAAATCTCCTTAGCTTTCTGTTCTATGGCAGCCGTGTTGCGTTCGTCTTCTATCAGATTCTCCGCCTTGATGCGGGCTTCGATGGCGAGTCTCGGCATATTGAGCGTGGTGAAAGACAGATTGCCTCGCCCCAATGATGACTTTTCTCCTGCCACGTTTTCAAACACACGGGTGCGGCAACCCATCGTTGCCAACTCGTAGATGTACCGTTTCGGATCATCCGCTTTCCATTTCTCGTTCGTGTTGAAAGGCGTGTCGAGGAACATGAAGTTCGGGAACAACGCTTTTGCGGTTGTCTGGCAGGCTTTCAGCAGCAAGTCGAAGTTGGGAGCTTCGTAACGGTCGTTCATGGCCTCTTCTATATTCTCCGCTTTCATAGCCTTTTCAAAATCCTTTTCCGAGTAAGACACCCCGTCCTTCACCTTGAAAATCTGAATGGGGAAAACGGGCACTTCACCTCGTGTGCCCAGTCCCTCGATTGTGGCTTTCAGTAACTCTTCAATCACCATGCGGCCTTCGGCGGAAGTGTCCGTGCCGTAGTTTATCGAGCTGAATACCACCTGGTTACCTCCACGAGAGTGCATCGTGTTCAGGTTGTGGATAAATCCCTCCATCGCCTGATGCGTGTCCTTGCGGGTCTGCTGATAAGCCTTTTCCACAATTCTTGCGAGGTGCTCCTTGTCTATGATGATCTGCAAGGCTATCAGAGCGATGCGTAATGTCTCGCGTTCGGTTTCGGTGGACTTGATGGAGGGAAGATATTCCTCGATCAACGTGCGGATAGTCTTTTCGTCCGCCTGGCTTCCGTTTTCCATCGCCACGTAGAAGTTGATGAACGAAGCCAAGTGTTTGCGGAATGACTTCGCTACTCCTTTCGCCATGAAGAAATCGAAGGCGGGGATTGCCTGTCCTCCGTGTTGCTCGTTCTGGTTGGTTTGGAAAATGATGGTTGCCAGCGTGGCGTAGCTCTGAATGCTCTGTGGCGTGCGGATACTTCCGTTCTTGGTACGGAATCCGCGTTCAAAGAGGTCGTCCAAGTCATACTGGATGCAGGTCGTCGTCTTTGTCGGATAGTAATCCAAGTCGTGGATGTGGATGTCGCCCAGTTGGTGTGCTTCCGCAAAACGTTTCGGCAACAGGTATTTATAGGTATAATCTTTGGTCACTTCGGAGGCGAAAGTCATCATTTGCCCGGCAGGCGTGTGGCTGCTCATGTTGGCGTTGCTCAGATTGACATCGTTCTTGTCGATGGCGACGATACCGTCCATCACGTGCTTCATCTGGGTTTTCTTGTCCCGTTCCGTGTTCCGCCATTCGCGATAGATAATGTACTTCTTCGCTACTTCAGGGCGCACCTTCATCAATGCTTTTTCCACCAGGTCCTGAATCTCCTCTACGGTAATAGTAGGGGTGGCAAATTGGCTGATTACGTTCATCGTGATGTCAGCCACCAACTGCTGTTCATCTTGGATACCGGTTGCATTGAATGCCTTACTGATCGCATTCTTGATCTTACTGATAGAGAAATCTTCTCTTTTACCATCACGTTTGATGATACAAATTTCCGCGTAGTTCATAACTTTAACTCCCGAAAGTGATTAATAATAAGTTGATTCTGATTCCGGCAGGTCTTCTGACTTATCCCTCCCCCGCAACACCTTCCCACATCCGTTGCCGATGCAGTGGCTTACCGTGCGGATTCTTAGAGAATTACAGCAGCGGGTACTGTCGCCGATTTGCACAGCGTTCCCTCATTGACTAAACCTCTTTTTAGTTCCGAAACCGGATACAAAGATAGGAGATAATCCAATAGCTTGGTTCGCTTTTAACATTAAATTTTGGGAAACTTTTCTTTCTTGCTGATACAGAAAGTTTTCCGTTTTGGGAAACTTTTCTTTAAGTTATTCTTTAAAAGTTGTGTGAAACTCTCCGTTGTTCTTCTTGTCTATATTATGATGGGTTATTTGTTAATTTTCAGATTTAACTGCGTTGAATGTTAACGGATGTCTGATATCTATAAAACCAGCCAGATCGCCACGATGTGTCCTACGCTTCCGCCGAGACAGAACAGATGGAAAGCGGCGTGCATATAAGGCTTGCGCAGCGAATAGAATACAGCTCCTGTAATGTATGAAATACCTCCGCCTATCAGCCACCAGAAAGCGGGGGAGGCACCGGCCATTTCCAACTGATCGAGAAGAGGCTTCATTGCCACCAGTATACATGCCCCCATACCCACATAACAAACCGTTTCGAGATTGCTATGCTCTTTCAGCTTTTTGAAACTAAGGATGAAACCGGCAATGGCGGACAGCCAGACAAATGTGAAAATACCCCATCCCCAACCGCCTGCATGGCGCAAGACGAGTAGTGTGAACGGAGTATAAGTGCCTGCTATGTGCAGATAAATAGCTCCGTGGTCAAATTTACGGAGCTGTTCTTTCAGCGCTCCCGGACGACTGCCGTGATACCAGGTAGAACTGACGTAAGAAGAAAGCATCCCCGCCAGATAGACAATCACGCAGGGCACTGCCCATCGCGGATCAGCAGCAACGGAAGCTTTTCGCAGTAAGAAATATCCTGCTACGATTCCGAGAAGAATGCCTGCCCCATGACTGAGGGTGTTCGCCCATTCTTCCCGGTTACTATATCGTTTGTTTTTCAATGTCCCTCGACTAAACCCGACTAAACCAAATGTCCGATCCACTCTTCGCGGTCGCCCGGAAGGAGGTCGATTACCGGAATTTCTACCATTGTGTAACATCCCGGTTGCTGTTTCATGGAAGCGCGTGCCACGCACACCAATACCTGTGCGGTCAGTGCAGGGTTGTTGATACGCATATTGAATTCGAACAACTGGTTCTGGGTTTTGCCGGATACGCCCTTGCGGGTCAGGTTCACGCCGTGTCCCATGTCGAGCAGGGCGTCTACGCTCGGAACGAGTTTCACGTGTGTTTCATCGTTCACAAAGTAAGGATCTGCCTTGATGGCAGCAGCTACTTCTTCGAATTTATATCCGTCTTTCAGTTCGATGTATACCATGCGGCGGTGGATTCCCGTTCCGGTCGGAATAGTCATGGAAAGGGCAGCCTTCACTCCGTCAATCGCTTTCACGGCTACGGTGTGTCCCATGCTCATACCCGGACCGAAGTTCGTGTACGTGATACCTTTCGGAGCGATTGCTTCCAGCATGGTGCGTACGATGGAGTCACTTCCCGGATCCCATCCGGCAGAGATGATCGATACGGCTTTATGCTCTTTGGCGGTAGCGTTTAGTGTACGGCGCAAGTCTACGATGCCGGTATGGATATCGAAACTGTCCACTGTATTAATGCCCATCGCCAGGTATTCTTTGGCATATTTCTCTACGCTGCGGGTCGGCGTGCAAAGAATAGCTACGTCTACCTCTCCCAGCTCTTTTATGTCCTTCACTACTGCGTAGTTTGCTAACTCTTCCGGTTTGTTCTCTGCTCCGGCACGGCGAACGACTCCGGCTATTTCGAAATCAGGTGCTGCCTGAAGCGCTTCAAGTACATAATGCCCGATGTTGCCATAACCAACGATGGCAGCTCTTACTTTTTTCATTCTTTTCTTGGTTTTAATGAACAAATTTCTTTCTTTTGACTACAAAAGTAAACAAATTACTACTAACTTTGGTTCGTCAGCTTTAATATTTTATTTTTTTTCACTAGCAGGCAATACCGGTCCGCATGAAAGCAAATCAGGGTGTGATGTGCTGCATCGAAAAAACTCTGTGGCCCCTGTGTCCTCTGTGGTGAAATTGTTTTATCTTTGTACCCGTTATGATAGAATACATTAGAGGCGAGCTTGCCGAACTTAGTCCGGCAACCGCAGTGATCGACTGTAACGGGGTGGGCTATGCCGCCAATATATCTCTGAACACCTATTCGGCCATTCAGGGAAAGAAAACCTGTAAGTTGTATATATATGAAGCCATTCGTGAGGACGCTTATGTGCTCTACGGATTTGCCGAGAAGCAGGAGAGGGAGATTTTCCTGTTGCTGATTTCCGTGTCGGGCATTGGCGGGAATACGGCGCGTATGATCCTCTCCGCCCTTTCGCCTGCCGAGCTGGTAAACGTCATCAGTACCGAGAATGCGAACTTGTTGAAGACGGTGAAGGGAATCGGGCTGAAGACTGCGCAACGGGTGATTGTCGACCTGAAAGATAAGATAAAAACAATGGGAGCGTCCGCTGCCGGTGGAAGTGCCGTTGGTGGTATGCTGCTGCAGGCTGCCAACGCGGAAGTGCAGGAGGAAGCTGTGGCTGCATTGACGATGCTTGGCTTTGCTGCTGCGCCTTCGCAGAAGGTGGTGCTGGCTATCTTGAAGGAAGAGCCGGAAGCTCCGGTGGAAAAGGTTATTAAACTGGCTTTGAAACGATTATAATGATGAAGCAATCAAAGATTTATATGCGCCCGTGGCTTGAGATTCATCACCGGACGAAGAAAACGGATACGGACGAGTGGTACATGGGGTTGGCCAATGAGCTGTTGCCGTTGGTGATGACTTTCCCTTTGTATGAAGGAAACCCGGACGTAGCGGAAGACCAGCGCCGGTTGGCTCTGACGTGCGCTTTGTATCTGGAGGACTGCGTGGCGGATGCGGGAAACTGGCGGGAATTTATCCATTGGCATAAGAGGAGTTATGGTCGTTATCTGCCGTTCTATTCGTTGACGGAGGATTACTTGCCGGACGAGATTAACCGTGAGGATATCGCTTTTCTTCTGTGGACGCTCAGTTCGAAGAGCAGTGACAGTTGCCCGTTCAACGACGTGGAGAATCCGTTGGATGAGACGTTGCTTGAGTTGGCGGACGTACTTTACGAACGTCTGGATGCGGCTTTCGAGTCGGCTCCTATCAGTGATAAGCTGGCTTCGAACTGGATGATGGACAGGAGGCTGATGGAAAAGGAACGTGAACCTCTGCCTGAGATTGTGCCGGGAGCGGCATTGCCGACGGATGTGGAACATTTTCTGGAAGCCGGTAAAGGCGAACCGCTCATGTTCTTTGACTCGTATGATGCCCTGAAGTTTTTCTTCGTCCATTCTCTGAAATGGGAAGACGATGAAGAGACTTTGTTGCCCGAACTGGCGGAGTTTGACAACTTCGTTGTCTATGGCAATCCGAAAGGCGTGCTGGTGGCTCCGGATGTTGCCAAATACTTTGCAGCAGGGAATAATCCGTTGTATGACGCTGCGACAACGGAGGAGGAAGCATACGAGATGTTCTGTGAAGGGGGATTGTGCCCGTTCGATTTGTTGAAGTATGGCATGGAACATAACTTGTTGCCCGAGGCGCAATTCCCGTTTGAGAACGGAAAGGCATTGCTTCACGACAACTGGGACTTCGTGGCTCGCTGGTTTCTGAGAGAATTTTATGAGGGGGACTAATAGGTAGCGTTATGCCGATCAAGAAAAATAACAACCCTTTTGCCGGAAAGGCAAAGACAGGAACCGGGAAAAAGAAAGGCTCCGGTAAACGAGTGGGGAAATCAAAGCCCGGAAAGGCTAATAATCAATTGAACAGACGGGTGAAGTGACCCGTCTGTCTTTTTTATCTTAGAGTGATGGCTTTCATTATTTATCCGTCGGTTCTTCCTGTGCTTTCCGTTCTTTCTTCTTATTGATAAATCCGATTTTCAAGTTGGCGGCTTCCTGTTCTTTCTTTATCTCCTGCATGGCGGAGAGGATTTGCGCCAATTCGTAGACATTTGCCGCAGCCTGGCGGTCGGTCGGGCTCATAGTCGTTTTATAGGAGCGGTCGCCGATAAATTCCACACGGATATTTTTGTCCTTGTTGAAGTTGATGAAGCCGATAACGTTACCGTCCTCCCCCAGTTTATAGTCCGCTTTCTCTATTTTCTCATTCATGTCGGTTGTCTCATAACTGTCTTTGGAGGCGGGAGTTTCTGCGAAGCTGCCGTCGGGAGCAATCACTTTGACCCCTACGTGATGAATGTTGCCGGAACCGCAGTAGATGGAAGTCATGCTCATCTTGCCCAGCTCGTCCACCTGAAAGCGGAGGAAAGAACGGTGCATGTTTTTTTCGACAGTCTGCGTAGGCCATAGATAATTGCCCACCTGTTGGTATTCCGCATCTTTCTCAAGGATGAATTTGTCTTTGATGGCATTAAACTCCTCAGTCTTGGCCCGGAGGGCGCTGTCCAGGTAAGCAAGCGTTTTCTGCTGCGCTTTCGTCTCTACATCCAGCATCAATGCCTGTCCCGCTTTGCGTGTCTCGAACGCTTTGGGATACAAAATCTTTATACTGTCGATCTGCGACTTGGCTTCTTCATAATCGCCACGTTCGTAGGCCGCTTGGGCAACCATCAGTTTCTCATTGGCTTTTTTCTCGATTCCATTTCCGCAGGCAGCCAGTGCCAGTGTTCCGCAAAAGAAGATTGTTAGTTTTTTCATCACAAATTCTGTTTACTATTTGGTTATTTAGGGCAAAAGTACGAATATATCCCTTATTTTTGTAATTTTGTCCCCTCAAAACTTATAACTAAGAAGAATGATAGAGTTGACTCAAGAGGAATTGAAGCAGCATTTTAGCGAGCCCATCTTCGGGAAGATAGCCGAAACGGCCGATACGCTCGGTCTGGAGTGTTACGTCGTAGGCGGCTATGTTCGTGATATTTTTCTGCAACGTCCCTCTAAAGATATAGACGTGGTGGTAGTAGGCAGTGGGATAGCGATGGCGGAAGCGCTCGGAAAACATCTGGGACGCGGCGCTCATGTCTCTGTCTTCAAGAACTTCGGAACGGCACAGGTGAAATATAAAGGTACGGAAGTGGAATTTGTGGGGGCGCGCAGAGAGTCCTACCAACGGGATTCTCGCAAGCCGATTGTGGAGGACGGGACGTTGGAAGACGATCAGAACCGTCGTGACTTCACAATTAATGCCCTCGCCGTCTGCCTCAATAAGGGACGCTTCGGTGAACTGGTAGACCCGTTCGGAGGACTGGAGGATATGAAGGAGAAGACGATCCGCACTCCGCTCGATCCGGACATCACCTTTAGTGACGATCCGTTGCGGATGATGCGTTGTATCCGTTTTGCCACGCAGTTGGGATTTTATATTGACGATGACACGTTCGATTCTCTTTGCCGCAATAAGGACCGGATTGAAATTATATCGCGCGAGCGTATTGCCGACGAACTCAATAAGATAATTCTTTCACCGATTCCCTCGAAAGGTTTTATTGACTTGGACCGTAGCGGGCTGCTCCCGTTGATTTTTCCGGAGCTGGCTGCCTTGCAAGGGGTGGAAACCCGGAACGGGCGTTCGCATAAGGATAATTTTTATCATACGCTCGAAGTGCTGGATAATATCAGCAAAAAGACCGACAATCTTTGGTTGCGTTGGGCTGCCTTGCTGCACGACATTGCCAAACCTGTGACTAAACGTTGGGAACCGAAGGCGGGATGGACTTTCCATAATCATAATTTTATCGGTGAGAAGATGATTCCGAATATTTTCCGGAAGATGAAGTTGCCGATGAATGAGAAGATGAAGTATGTGCAGAAGATGGTCAGTCTCCATATGCGTCCTATCGTGATAGCGGATGATGTAGTGACGGATTCGGCTGTCCGCCGTCTGCTTTTTGAGGCGGGGGATGACATCGACGACCTGATGACGCTCTGTGAAGCGGACATCACTTCTAAAAATATGGAACGTAAGCAACGTTTCCTGAATAACTTTCAACTGGTGCGGCAGAAGCTGAAAGACCTGGAGGAAAAAGACCGGATTCGCAATTTCCAGCCCCCTGTGAGCGGTGAGGAGATCATGGAAACTTTCGGATTGCAACCGTGCCGGGAGGTGGGGACTCTGAAAAGTGCGATAAAGGATGCGATTCTGGATGGAGTGATCCCGAATGAATATGAAGCTGCCCGCACCTTTATGTTGGCACGGGCAAAGAAGATGGGGCTGACACCGGTTATCGGCTAGGTAATGTTACCGAAAAATGTGGATTCGGAGTATGTTGTTCAAAGATGATGGCTTTCATTTTTTTTACAATGTCCGGGTGCTGGAGGGCTATATCGTTGTCTTCGTGGATGTCCGTCTTCAAGTTATACAATGAGGGACTTCCTTTTTTTACGATTAGCTTCCAGTCGTTCATGCGCACTGCTATCTGGTCTGTCTCGTCGAATTCCCAGTACAGGAATTTATGTTGTTTTTGCTTTTTCTTTCCCAGTAATGTCGGTGCAAAAGAGATTCCGTCAAAATAGTCGGTCTCCTTCTTTTTATTGCGGTATTTCTTTTCATAATTCTTGATACCCGCCACTTCGCAGAAAGTAGGCATTAAGTCATAGAAAGCGCAGATGTGGTCGCTCACTTCACCGGCGGGTACACGTCCCGGCCAACGGGCTATGAACGGAATGCGTATACCGCCTTCGTGGCACTGGCGTTTCAATCCGCGCAACTTTCCGTCTCTACCGAAGAAAGTAGGGTCGGCTCCACCTTCCTCATGAGGACCGTTGTCGCTGGAGAAAATGACTAATGTGTTCTCGTCCAGCCCTTTCTCTTTCAGCTTTTTCAGTACTTCGCCTACATAATAATCCAGACGGGTAATCATGCCGGCGAATTGAGCGTGCGTATGGGTAACCGCATTATAACGTGACCATTTACTACCTTTGAAAATTTTATCAGGACTAAACTCCGCTTTGTATTCGTTCAGAATCGAGTCCTCCGGCTGTACAAGTTCCGCATGAGGAAGAGTGTAGGTGAATATGCCGAAGAACGGTTGCTTGCCATCTTGTCTGTTCAGCCATTCCAAAGCTTTTTGATGGATAATGTCAGCGGAATATTGAGGACGTTTCCGGTATTCGGGACCGAACATCGGATACTTGATGTTTTCGTCCATAACTATGCGTACCACTCCGGTATCACCCAATGCTTTACTGTAACGGTTTAAGAAATTAGGATAGTAGAGGTGCGCTTGAAACTGGCAGATGTAGCCGTAGTATTCGTCTATACCCCGTTTGTCGGGAGTGGAGCAGGAGCCCTCATAGCCTCCTGCCCATTTACCGAACATTCCTGTAGTATATCCGTTGTCTTTCATTATTTCCGGCAGTATGATGTGTTCCGGATCGTATGGATGTTGCCCTACTACCGCGTATTCTTTATTGTCCCCATACATCACGGTGGGAGCATTTTTCCAATATTCTTTGTTTCCCCGCACTTCGCAATGACCGCTGTGCTGTCCCGTCATGACTGAAGCTCTTGAAGGTGCGCTGACAGGGCTACCGGCATACGCCTGCGTGAAGCGCATCCCTTCATTTGCCATAGCGTCGATATGAGGGGTGCGGATAAACGGTTGACCGTAGCAGGCCAAATCTCCATATCCCATGTCATCGCAGAGAATAAATAAAATATTCGGTTGGGCGTTTCTTTGCTGCGCATGGATGGATAATGTAGGCAAAAGTAAAGCACTGCCGATGAATGAAACAGATGCGTAATTCATATTATTGGGTTGTTTGAATAAGGTTTGTGTCCGGACGAGTTTAACTCAGCTCAATGATTTCTTCACGGCAGTTCGTTAGTTTTTCGATACCTTCGTTCGTCACCACCCAAGAGTTTTCTATACCTACAGGACCTACTCCCGGAAGTACGATTTTCGGTTCGAGGGCAAACACCATGTCCGGTTCGAGTTCCTGCTTCATGCGGGGGGCCAGTACGGGAGCTTCGTTGATTTCGAGGCCGATGCCGTGGCCGATAAACTTCGCTTGCTGGTTGGTTCCCATGAATTTGTCTCTGAATCCGGCTTCCGTCGCTATTTGGATGGCGGTGTCATACAGTTGCTCGCAGGAAACACCCGGACGGGCAATAGAAGCTATCTTTTCCTGAATATCCAGACAGACCTGATGTGCCGCATAAGCTTCTTCCGGCAGTTTTCCGATAGAGAACACCCGGCTCATGTCGCCCATATATCCGTTGAAGTTGCCGCCTAAATCGACCATGACGCTTTGTCCTTCTTTCAACGGAGTCTTGTTGGCTCCTCCCGGCAGGGCAGGGTCGAGACCTTGTCCGCCCAGTGCGAAGTCGTATGGAGAAGGGTATCCGGCGTTGTCTCCCGTGAGTACGCTGCCCATGAAGATTTCCATGCTGCGTCCGAACACCCGGAAAATGCCCAGACACCCTTGCAGGCGCATCAGACGTTCTATCTCGATAGAGAATTCTATATCCGTCATTCCCGGACGGTATACGCTCGGAATCTGTTCGTAAGCTTTCGCATGGGCAATGCCCGAACGGCGTAACATTTCGATTTCAACCGGTGTCTTCACACTACGTGCCTGACGGATCAGCGGAGTGCCGTTCACCACTTCGGTCTCGGGGAAGAGACTTGCCAGACGGCAATATTCCGTGTAAGGAAGTTCGTCGCCCTCCAACATCAGCTTGGTTGGCATGGGCAATCCGTTTTCTTTCAGCAGATCGACAATCTGTTCCGGTTTGCGGATAGGGAACGAATGTTCGCCTGTGATATTGTTGGGACGTTTGAAAAACAACAATGCGGGTGAATGGAGCGGAAGATAAAGGTAACCGCTGACAACGCAGCCGTATGTATAAATCAGATTTGTATTACAAGTAATGAGCGCAGCGTCAATGCCCTGCAACGCCATCAGACTGCGAATCTTATCGCGACGGAATTTTAATTCGGGTTGTAGCATTTTTATTTAGTTATTTATTTATTCGATAATGCTGCAAAGATAATTAATTCCCATCGAAAATAACGTTAATCTCATAAAAATAGCGCCACCCGCGTCCTGTCACAGGAGGCGAGTGGCGCAAACCACAAATACAAATACAACTAAACAAAGTCTTCTAAATGAATCTAGAAATTAAAAATTAGAAACTAAAAATTAAATAATTTGTGAATCCCAAGCCAACCAGCTCCCGTCCACCTTCTATTTTCTACCTTTTAATCTTTAATTTTTAATTATCAAATGACGCCTTGTCCCATCATTGCATGGGCTACTTTCATGAATCCGGCAATGTTGGCTCCCTTCACATAGTTAATGTATCCGTCGGGCTCCGTGCCGTATTTCACACATTGGGCATGGATGCCGTGCATGATTGCATGAAGCTTTTCATCCACTTCTGCGGCACTCCAGCTGAGGTGCATGGCGTTTTGAGACATTTCCAGTCCGGATGTGGCAACACCGCCTGCGTTGACTGCTTTACCCGGTGCGTACATCTTTTTATGTTCGATGAATAGATCGATGGCTTCCGGCGTACAGCCCATGTTAGAAATTTCTCCGACACAAAGTACGTCATTTTTTATGAGATTTTGTGCATCTTCTCCATTTAATTCATTCTGAGTTGCACAAGGAAGTGCAATATCAGCTTTTACTTCCCACGGACGCTTGCCCTCGACGAAGGTCGCACCCGGATATTTTTCTGCGTATGGAGCAACTATATCATTGCCCGAAGCCCGAAGCTCCAGCATGTAGTCTATCTTTTCGCCACTGATACCGTCGGGATCGTAAACGTATCCGTCCGGTCCGGAGATTGTAATCACTTTAGCACCCAGTTCGGTGGCTTTCGTGGCTGCCCCCCAAGCTACGTTTCCGAACCCGGAGATAGCGACGGTCTTACCTTTTATATCAATACCTTTTGCCTGTAACATCTGGTTCACGAAATACAAACCGCCGAAACCGGTAGCTTCGGGACGAATCAGAGAACCGCCGAACTCCAATCCTTTGCCAGTGAAAGTTCCTGTAAATTCACGTGTCAGCTTCTTGTACATACCGAACATATAACCCACTTCGCGTCCTCCTACGCCGATATCACCGGCGGGAACATCCATATCCGGACCCAGATGACGCCACAGCTCCAGCATGAACGCCTGGCAGAAACGCATGATTTCAGCGTCGCTCTTGCCGCGTGGTGAGAAGTCGGAACCGCCTTTGCCGCCACCCATAGGCAGAGTGGTCAGTGCGTTCTTGAAAGTCTGTTCGAAGCCGAGAAACTTCAGGATGGAAAGATTGACGGAAGCATGGAAACGGATACCGCCTTTGTACGGGCCGATAGCGTTGTTGAATTGTACGCGGTAGCCGAGATTGGTCTGCACTTCGCCTTTATCGTCCACCCACGTCACACGGAAAGTAAAGATACGGTCGGGTTCGACCAGTCTTTCTATGATTTTGGCTTTTTCAAATTCAGGATGTTGATTGTATATATCTTCAATGGACAGAAGAACCTCTTTGACAGCTTGAAGATACTCAGATTCACCGGGATGTTTTGCCTCCAGAGAGGACATGATTTTTTGGATGTTCATGATACTATAGTTTAAAAGGTTAATTCTGATAAAATGTCAACTAACTATCTGCAAATATAGGGAAATATTTGAAATGTGATTATTTTTAAGGCGTTATTTTGATTAAATAATGATAAAATGACAGTTTTGGAGTCCAAGAAGCGCAAAGCCCCGCTACCTGTGATGTAAAAAACAGGTAACGGGGCTTCTATGTGTTCGCAAATAGAAAGCCGGTCTTTAGAATTTCGGTTTCATGCCCAGATTATACATGATGAATCCGTAAATGTCGGCTTGCTCTTCCAGTACTTTTGCCATAGGTTTGCCTGCACCGTGTCCGGCTTTGCTGTCGATGCGGATCAAGGTCGGATTGGTCCCGTCATTGTCGGCTTGCAGGGTAGCGGCAAACTTGAATGAGTGGGCGGGGACTACCCGGTCGTCATGGTCGGCAGTGGTTACCAGAGTTGCCGGATATTTTGTGCCCGGTTTCAAGTTGTGCAATGGAGAGTAACCTCTGAGGTATTCGAACATCTCTTTGCTGTCTTCACTGGTGCCGTAATCGCTGGCCCAGTTCCAGCCGATGGTAAACTTGTGGTAGCGGAGCATATCCATCACACCCACTTGCGGGATGGCTACGCGGAAGAGGTCGGGACGCTGCGTCATACAGGCGCCTACTAACAAACCGCCGTTGGAACCGCCGACAATCGCTATCTTGTCTTTATCGGTGTATTTCTGGCTGATGAGATATTCAGCGGCCGAGATGAAGTCGTCGAACACGTTCTGTTTCTGCATTTTGGTTCCGGCTACGTGCCACTCCTCACCGTATTCGCTGCCGCCACGCAGGTTGACTTGGGCATAGATACCGCCGTTTTCGAGGAACGGGATACGGTTGGAGCTGAAGCCCGGATTAAGACTGATACCGAAACCTCCGTACCCGTAGAGGAATACCGGATTTTTGCCGTCTTTCTTCAAGTCTTTCTTATAAGTAAGGAACATCGGAATCTTCACACCGTCCTTGCTGGGGAAAAACACCTGTTCCGTTACGAAGTCGTCCGAGTTGAACTGCACTTTCGGGGCACGGTACAGTTCGTAGCTGTTCTTGTCCATATCATATTTATAGGTAGCGCCGGGAATGGTGAACGAGGTAAATCCGAAGAAGCATTCCTTGTCGTCCTTGTTGCCGCTGAATCCTACCGAACCGAGCGAGGGCAGTTCGATTTCCTGCAACTGCTTGCCGTCGAGGTCGTAAACGTATGCGTGATTGGAGGCGTCTTTGTCGTATGTGAGGAACAGTTTGCCACCGATCACTTCCGCGTTGGAGAGCACTGCTTCCGATTCGGGTACGAGTTCTTTCCAGTCTTCCAGTTTCGGACGGTTGATGTCCGCCACCATAATCCGGTTTTTCGGTGCTCCGTAGTTGGTGTAGATATAAATCCAGTCGCCGATTACTTCAATTGGGTAATATTGGTAATCGAGGTCGGTGGTGAGCTGGATGAAAGGAGAGGCGGGCTTTTTCAAATCCCGTATGAACAGGTTGTTCCCTCTTCCGGCTCCGGATTCGGTCAGGAATAGAATACGTTCATCCTCGCTGGTGCCGGAGGTGTAGAAACGTTTCGGATAAGCCGGATTCTGGTAAATCAGCTTGTCTTTCGATTGGGGTTCGCCGATCTTGTGGTAATAGATCTTATGATTCTCGTTCACGTTGGAGAACTCTTTTCCTTTGGTCGGAGCATCGTAAGCACTATAATAGAATCCGTCTCCCTGCCAGGCAGCGTCGGTGAATTTGGCCCATTCGATGTGGTCTTCGAGCAACTTGCCGCTTTCGGTGTCCATCACGTAGATTTCAGACCAGTCGGAGCCGCTTCGCGAGATGGTGTACGCGGTGTATTTGCCATCGTGTGAGAAATAAAGTCCCGTGAGGGCCACTGTGCCGTCATCCGACAATTTGTTGGGGTCGAGGAACACGCGAGGCTCGCCGTCCAATGAATCTTGTACGTAGAACACGCTTTGATTCTGCAAACCATCGTTCTTGCTGAAATAATATTTGCCGTGTTTCTTGACAGGAGCGCTGATCTTCTCGTAATCAGCCAGTTCCGTCAGCCGTTTCAAGAGGTTCTCCCGGAAAGGTATTTGGCTCAGATACTCATTTGTCACTTTGTTCTGCGCTTCTACCCAAGCGGTGGTAGCTGCGCTGGTATCATTTTCCAACCATCTGTAAGGGTCGGGAACTTGCGTACCGAAATACACGTCTACAGTGTCTACTTTTGCCGTCTCGGGGTAGACCGGCTTTTTTTGTTGGGGAGCGCATGACATTACCATGATTCCACTCATTAATAAAGTTACTTTTTTCATGTGAATAAAAAGTCTTTTTGAATAAACTTATTGGTACAAAACTACAAAATAATAAGAGATAAACAAGTAAACTTTATAAAGAAGATGATGGAAAATGAGATTTAAAGAATTAACTTTGCAAAATGTGATTTTGAAACAAGACGATTTGGTATAAGAAAGGAGAATAATTCTATGCTTAGTAAATATAAATTAAACCAGCTTTACTTCAAAGATACCCAGTTCGCCAATTTGATGACCCGGCGAATTTTCAACGTGCTGCTGATAGCCAACCCGTACGACGCTTTCATGCTCGAAGATGACGGACGTATCGATGAGAAGATTTTTAATGAATATACTTCGCTCTCTCTGCGTTATCCGCCCCGTTTCTCGCAGGTGTCTACCGAAGAGGAGGCATTGGCGCAGTTGGAAAGTATGTCATTCGACCTGGTGATTTGTATGCCGAGCACGGGAGATAATGACAGTTTCGACATCGGACGGCATATCAAGGAGAAATATGAACACATTCCTATCGTCATTCTGACTCCTTTCAGTCACGGTATTACCAAACGGATTATCAATGAGGATCTGAGTGCTTTCGAGTACGTTTTCTGCTGGCTGGGCAATACCGATTTGCTGGTTTCTATCATTAAGCTGATGGAGGACAAGATGAATCTGGAGCATGACGTGCAGGAGGTAGGAGTACAGTTGATACTTGTTGTGGAAGACGGCATTCGCTTCTATTCTTCCATTCTTCCCAATCTGTATAAGTTCGTGTTGAAGCAGAGTCAGGAGTTCTCTACGGAGGCTCTGAATGCACACCAGCGTACGCTTCGTATGCGCGGACGGCCTAAAATCGTGTTGGCGCGTACGTATCAGGAGGCAATGAATATTTATCGTAAGTATCAGAATAATATATTGGGGGTGATCACGGATGTACGTTTCCCGAAGGTGGAGCGGGGAGAGAAAGACGGTCTGGCGGGTATCAAGCTATGTGCCGAGATACGTAAGAATGATCCGTTCGTACCCTTGATTATCCAGTCTTCCGAGTCGGAGAATGCTTCCTATGCGGCAAAGTACGGAGCCAGCTTTATTGACAAGAATTCCAAGAAGATGGATGTAGACCTGCGCCGTATTGTTTCCGATAACTTCGGTTTCGGTGATTTTGTTTTCCGTAATCCGGAGACGGGGGAGGAGATTGCCCGTGTACGGAATCTGAAAGAGTTGCAGAATATTCTGTTTGCCGTTCCTGCGGAATCATTCTTATATCACATTAGCCGTAATCATGTGTCCCGCTGGCTTTATTCGCGGGCTATGTTTCCCGTGGCGGAGTTTTTGAAACCGATAACATGGAGCAGTCTTCAGGATGTGGACGCCCATCGCCGCATCATTTTTGAGGCGATCGTGAAATATCGCAAGATGAAGAATCAGGGAGTCGTTGCCGTCTTTAAACGGGACCGTTTCGACCGTTATTCCAATTTTGCCCGTATCGGTGACGGTTCGCTCGGAGGTAAAGGGCGCGGACTGGCTTTCATAGATAACATGGTGAAGCGTCATCCGGAGTTTGATGAGTTTGAGAATGCACGGGTAGCCATTCCCAAGACGGTGGTGCTTTGTACGGATGTGTTCGATGAGTTTATGGACACGAACAATCTGTATCAGATTGCCCTTTCGGATGCGGATGATGATTTGATTCTGAGGTATTTCCTGAAAGCGAAGTTGCCGGACCGGTTGGTGGAAGACTTCTTTACTTTCTTTGATGTGGTGAAGTCACCAATTGCCATCCGTTCTTCGTCTCTGTTGGAAGATTCCCATTATCAGCCGTTTGCGGGGATTTACAATACGTATATGATTCCTTATCTGGACGATCGCTATGAGATGCTGCGTATGCTTTCCGATGCCATCAAGGGAGTGTATGCTTCGGTATACTTCCGTGACAGCAAGGCTTATATGCAAGCTACGTCGAACGTGATAGACCAGGAAAAGATGGCTGTTATTTTGCAGGAAGTCGTTGGTAATCAATACGGAGAACGTTATTATCCTTCCATGTCCGGTGTGGCACGCTCGCTCAATTATTATCCGCTGGGTGATGAAAAGGCGGAGGAAGGAACGGTGAATCTGGCTCTTGGATTGGGAAAATATATTGTGGATGGCGGTATGACACTTCGTTTTTCTCCTTATCATCCCAATCAGGTGTTACAGACCAGCGAGATGGAAATAGCTTTGAAAGAGACTCAGACCCGTTTCTATGCGTTGGACTTGAAGAATGCAGGGCATGACTTTTCGATCGATGACGGCTTTAATCTGTTGAAACTTCATGTGAAAGAGGCGGAAAATGACGGTGCTTTGCAGTATATCGCTTCTACATACGACCCGTACGACCAGATAATCCGGGATGGTTTGTATCCGGGAGGACGCAAGGTGATCACGTTTGCTAATATCCTGCAACATGATGTTTTCCCGTTGGCTCGTATTTTACAGTTGGTTTTGAAATACGGGGAACAGGAGATGCGTCGTCCGGTTGAGATTGAGTTTGCGGCAACGTTAAGTCGTGATCAGGATAAGACGGGTACTTTCTATCTTTTGCAGATCCGTCCGATTGTGGATAGCAAGGAGATGCTGGATGAGGATTTGAACGATATACCGGATGATGAGGTGATTCTTCGCTCGTATAATTCGCTGGGACATGGCATTATGAACGAGATTCAGGATGTTGTCTATGTGAAGACAGACGGCTACAGTGCTTCCAATAATCAGGCTATTGCTTGGGAGATAGAAAAGATCAATCAGCAGTTCTTGAACGAGGGGAAGAACTATGTGCTTGTCGGTCCCGGACGTTGGGGAAGCAGCGACACGTGGCTGGGTATTCCGGTGAAGTGGCCGCACATCTCGGCAGCCCGTGTGATAGTGGAGGCGGGACTGACTAATTACCGCGTTGATCCCAGCCAGGGTACGCATTTCTTCCAGAATCTTACCTCGTTCGGAGTGGGTTACTTCACGATCAATGCCTTTATGAATGATGGTGTCTACAACCAAGAGTTCCTCAATGCGCAACCGGCTGTGGAAGAAACGAAGTTCCTCCGCCATGTCCGCTTTGAGAAACCGATAGTGGTCAAGATGGATGGAAAGAAGAAACTTGGGGTGGTGCTGATGCCGGGAGTATAGGTGGCTTTATATAAAAATGAAATTGGTGGAAATAAAGAGGAACTATAATTATATTATGAGTCTATTAAAAAAAATAACACTCGTGTCTGAATCAATAGGTCTTATATTCAATAAATGTAGGGGGTAACGTTCTGTTTTTCATCTAAAAGGTGAAATTCTTTTGTGATAGGCTTAAAAATATGGCCTTTTTTTAAGGTCGGGCAGGCTAATTGTGTTCTCATTTTCATATTTCGGGATAAATCTTTCTTTGGATACTTTATTATAAAGAAAGAAAACTGTATTTTTGCGGTCGTTTTTTAAGATATAAAGAGATTCTAGAGAGATGAGTAACAGACAATTAGTAAAACTGGCTTTTTGTGTATGTCTCCTACCTTTCTTTTTTTCTTGTTCTTCGGAACGTGATGAGGGAAGTGAAGGAAATGGAACATTACGTGTACAAGTTAGTGCAAATGCCGAAGTATTAGTGGGAACAAATACTCGGGTTAATGATGGAATAGAACAGGAAGTGCCCGATGTCAATGATTTCTCTTTTTCTATATTTAAAGGAGAAACTCTTCGTGGAGAGTGGGCTACATTAGCTGAGTTTTTGGCTGATGATGAGTTGACTCTTCGGTCTGGTAATAACTATGTAGCGAAGGCTTCGTATGGCGATGTCAATAATGAAGGTTTCGAGTTGCCTTATTATGAGGGAAATCAGCCGTTTGTTATAAAGCGGGGACAGACCACCACTGTGGAAGTGACCTGTTATCTGGCAAATGCTAAATTGTCGATTGTCTATACAGATGAATTTAAGGACTACTTTTCTGAGTATACGGCTGAAGTCACTACTTCGCTTGGCAATACAGTGAACTATGTTTCTGATGAAACACGTTATGCCTATTTCAAGCCGGGAGAAGTACAAGTACGTGTGAAGGTAAAAAAGAAGGAGGGTTATTCACAGGAAGTAACTTTGAAAGTTGGTGAGGATTATGCTCTTGAAGCTCGCCATGCCTATATTCTGACACTTGATTTGGATGCAGGTACTCCTTCTATTAATATATCATTTAGTGATGATATTCCTAATCAGGAACCTGTGAAAATCACTGTTTCGGATGAGGCTTTAAGTGCTCCGGCACCTTATTTTACAGCAAATGGGTTTAATGATGACCAACCGATTGACGTTGTTGAAGGAAAATCAGCGGAAGCTTCAGAAGTGTATGCTTATTTGAATGCAGCCGGTGGAATAGCTCATTGTTATTTGACGACCCATTCTTTTTCGTTGATCGAACAAGGATGGCCTGAAACTGTGGACTTGACTAGTGTGTCTGCAGAAAGTCTGAGCGCAATGCAGAAGTTAGGGTTTCAGATGGCAGGATTGGGTGACAAAAAAGATAAGATTGCAAAGATTGACTTTACAAATGTAGTACCTTTTTTGGAATATACGGAAGAGGGTACAGAACATCTTTTTGAACTGCGGGCTACTGATAAATTGTCTAAAGAGAATGTGGAACCATTGAAATTTAGAGTTTCCAGTAAGGATAATCTGTTTGCGGTGAGTGCAGGACAATCAGTTCTTTATGGTACGACAAAGATGAAGGCTAATTTGACTCTTGACGGTGATCCCGCCAAGGTGACCTATTGGTTGAAGAAAGGCGAGACAGAACAGCAAGTAGTGCCAAGTTCCATAAAGTCGAATGGAACATCACATGATTTGCTGTTTAAGTTTGATGAATCCCAATATGCTGATATTCAGATGGAGGCTCGGTATTTGCGACGTAAAGGGACATTGAATTCGGCTATGGGAGATCCTGTGGTACTTAGTTTGCAGTATCCAGGAGATGTTTGGACGAAACAGGCTACGTTGCAGTTAAAAGGCAATGTAGATGGATGGAATTTCCTATGCTCTCAGAAGGATAATGACGGAAATGATGGTGTATGGAATGCTATAAATTGTCCTTTGTCTGGTTCTACCATTTCTTTGACTAATTTAATTCCGGCTACCGGCTACACTTATCAATTTACCAAAAAAGATGAAGAAGGTGATATTGTAGGGGCTTCGAATCAATTGAGTATTGAGACGGAAGCAGAATTGCAGATTCCTAATTCGGATTTTGAAACGTGGAGTGAGAAGTTTGTGTGGAAAGGAACAGGAAAACCTGGCAGCATAGATATTTATACTTTTTACCCTTATGAGGATAGTGATTTGGATCCTTGGTGGAGTACACAGAATGATTTGACTACAGCTAAAGCAGGCATTTACTCTTATTATTATGTAGCATATCCAGGAACTACTTATGTGAATTCTTCTTGGTCGGCTAGTACTAGAATGAAATTATCTACATCTCCAATTAATGGTTCATATTCCGCAGAAATAGCAACTATTGGATGGGGGGAAGGCAGTACCTGTACAACAGGATTACCTTGGGGAGGTTTGAGTTGTAACAAGAAAACATCTAGCACTTTGTATATTGGAAAATATGATATATCAACAGGAGAAGTTCATGGACATACTTTTGCTTCTCGCCCTACGCAAATGACTTTTAATTATCGTTTTTACTCATATAATGGAGAAGCTGCTTCCGCTTCGATTCAAATAGAACATAGAGAAGGAGATAATATTGTTAATTTAGGAAATGGATATATGAATTTATCGACAACTAACACTGATAAGGCTACTTTAAATATATCCTATTCAAATGAAGAATTACAACCGACACATATATCTATCGTGTTTTTGTCATCAACCTCTTCTAGTCCGGCTATTAAAGAATATAGTGGAGAGATTAATACTTGGAGTGGTAATGCCGATACTCGTGGTATAGGAAATGTCTTAGTAATAGATGATGTACATTTAGAGTATGCTAAATAATGAATTAAAGTGAATTGATGAATATGAAACAATTAGTTAAAATAAAAATATTAGCAATATTTGTAGCAAGCCTTTTCATCCTCTCTGCTTGCGATCGTGAAAAGATGGACTTCGGCAACGAATCGGATGGTTATGGACAAATTCAATTGTCCTCCATGCAACTTTCTGTGGATGTAAATGCGACACCACTGTCTCGTGCTGTCACAGTAGATGCTGGTAGTTATATCGTTGGTATTTACAATGAAGACGGAACAACTTTAATTTCCGAATGGAAGTATAGTGATATGCCTGAAATATTTCAATTGAAAGTCGGCAAATACAAAATCATAGCCCATTCTCCAGATGGAGGAGAACCAGTGTTTGATGTTCCTTATTGTCAAGGTTCGCAGAGTATTGAGATACAAAAAGATCAAGTGACCAATGTTGCTAAGATAGAGTGCAAGTTGCATTGTATTATGGTAAAAATAGGTTATACGGACGAATTGAAACCGCTTTTGGGAGACGATACCGAAGTTACGGTAACAATAAATAGCAATGATCAACTTACGTTTAAGATGGGAGATGAAGTACGTGCTGCTTATTTTCCTGCCAATGAAAGCGGTAATATTGTCGATTTCAAATTTTTGAGCACTCTAACGGAAGATGGAATAAAAGATGAAGTACAGACAGTGAATACGCGTTCGGTATCCGGTGTATCAATCGGTTATCTTGTAACCATGACTTATAAATTGAGCGATGCTGACGGTGATCCGAATACTGGAGGTGATGCTAATGCTTCTGTGAAAGTGGACAATAGCTGTGATGTGGAAAATATAAATGGTGGTGTTCGTCCTGACGAACCGGAAATAGATGATTTCCCGGATGGTGGGGGTGATGTGGACGGAGAGCCTACGATTACCTGCAAAAAGTTTGATTACGTTCTTGATGAGACTGTGACTGAAGAGAACCCATTGGAGATTATTGTGAAACTTAATGCGTCGGAAACTATCGGACATGTGAATGTGCAAATAGAAGCGGGTGATGATTTGTTTGGAGATGCTATCAAAATGATGTTTGGTGAAGCTGGAACTTTTGATTTGGCTGAACCGGGAGAATATAAGGAAACATTGACAAGTCTCGGTTTTCCTGTGGAAGAGCAGGTTGTAGGAAAAACGGAGTTGGATTTTGTAATTACTCAATTTACACCGTTATTGAGGAATTTTCCAAGTGAGAAACCACACAAATTCCATATTACTTTAATTGATCGGAAAGGGCAGAGTGTATCGAAGACGTTAACATTTACTATAAAAGAATAAATAGGTAAGAAATGAAGATAAAAGAATATTATTTATATTGGTTATTACTTCTTTTCTTTTTCACAGGATGTCAGCGTGACGAATATACTGCGACTGATGGTGAGGGGAGTCTTCGGTTGTCTATTGGGATGAAGAATGATTTGAAAGTAGTAGCTACCCGTGCTCTTACATCGGAAGAACAAGCTATCTTGGAGAAAGACTGTAAGGTTCGTATCTACCAACGTGAAAAAGAGGATTTGAAACTGGTACGTAAGTATCAAGGAGTAGAAAATGTACCTGATGATATTTTGCTTGCTTCCGGTGATTACCAAGTAAAGGTGACAGCTGGAGAGGTGGTTTCTGCATCATTCGATAAGAAATTTTATGAGGGTATAAAGTCTTTTACTATAACAAAAGGGGCAGATGTAAAAGTTGATGTCGTGGCTAATGTAGGTAATACAGTGGCTACTGTAGCTTTTGCAGAGACAATGAATCCTTATTTTGAAAATTGCATGGTGGGGGTGGCTGTAAAGGCTGAAAATGGAATTCTTGATTTTACGGCAGATGATGTCGGAAAATTAGGATATTTCTCTGTTCCTGTTGCTTGCGATACGCTATTTTGTACATTTGAGGCAACCAATAAGCTTACCGGAGCACCGTTTGTACATATAGATACGATTCCCGATGTGGTGTCGGCTACACTTTACAACTTGACTTATGAATTTAAGGAATCGGAAGTGGAAGTGCCGGATACCGGAGGGGGAATGATAAATTTGGTGGTGGATGTAACTCCTATTGGAGAAGTGGAAACAGAAGAGACGATTTATCGCCGACCGTCAGTTAAAGCTGAAATGGGGGGACAAAATTTAGTCTTGACACAACCTGCATACATGAAAATAGGTGATGGAGAGGATATGACGGTGATGATAAAGGGTTCTACAAAACTGACGCAGATTGAAATAGCCTCTGAACAGTTTCCGGATTTTCTTGGTGCACCTACTGCGCAACAGACTTTTGACTTGAAAAATCTGACAACTGAGGAAGAAGATCTGCTCGCAAATGGCGGAATCACGATCGATAAAAAAGAAGCTTCTTTGGGGCATGCTATGGATATAAATCTTTCCGCTTCACTAATCCGGAAATATACAGCGGAGAATGGTACACGTAGTATTCGTTTTTCTGTAACAGACCAGAGAGGCTATCAGCGTATAGTAGACTGGCAAATTGTGGCTTCTGATATTGCTGTACAAACAGTCGCTATTCCGGATGATAAGAAATATCTTATATGGGCAACAAAGGCGACTTTGTTCGGTGAAGTGCTGCCGGAACGAGAACCACAATCAGAATTGTCATTCCGCTACCGGAAAGTGGGAACTACTGAATGGCAGACGGTGCCTGCGGTACGAAACGGTTCTGTACTTACTGCTGAGGTGACTGGATTGAAGAATAGTGATAATGAACTTTTCTCAGAATATGAATATCAAGTTATGGAGGGGGCAATGGCATCCAATGTAAAATGTCAGTTCACGACAGAAAAGACGCTCCAATTGGAGAATTGTGGATTTGAGGAGTGGTCGGGAAGTAAGCCTATGTATATTGCGGCTTCAAGCAGTGATTTCTTTTGGGATAGTGGTAATCATGGTTCCTCTTCTGTTTCTGCTTTTGCTACAGATTTGACAACAGCGGATTCTTCTGTGAAAGTGGAAGGCAAGTATTCTGCGAAATTACAGTCTAAAAAAATAGTTATTAAGTTTGCCGCAGGAAATCTGTTCATCGGTAAGTATTTGGATACACAAAAAATGAATGGAATTTTGGGATGGGGACGTTCGTTTACCTCCCGTCCAGTTGCATTGACCGGATATATACGTTATACTTCGGGAACTGTAGATAACGGAGGAAAGTATATCGAAAATGGAGAACAAGACAAAGGGCAAGTGTTTATAGCACTAGGAGACTGGGAAGGACAAACTTACGGTGGAGAAACTTGGCCGTTGATTGTGGATACGAGAGATGCTGCTACTTTTTTTGATCCGAAAGGAGATAACGTTATAGCTTATGGTGAACAGACATGGGATTCGTCTACCGAAGGTGAGAATATGCATCCCTTTGTTATCCGTTTGAATTACAGTCTTGAACGTATTCCTACAAGTATTGTAGTGGTGGCTTCGGCGAGTAAATACGGAGATTATTTTGAGGGAAGTACCGGCAGTTCTATGTGGTTAGACAACTTGAAATTGGTATATGACGAGAGTGAATTGGAAGAATAAACTTATAATGATTATAGAGTGAAAAAAATATTATTATTCTTGTTGTTTATCTGGGGGATAACTGCTCAGGCACAAGAGTTTAAACGCAATATAGAACCTCGAACATTTGTTCCGAAAGGGCAGTGGATTGTAGGAAGCTCTGTTTCTTATTCCGAGCATAATGAACAAAATTATCAATTTCTGATTGTTGATGGTTTTAATTCTGACGGATACACGTTTAAGGTAAGTCCTATGTTTTGTTATGCTTTGAAAGATAATTTGGCTGCCGGAGGACGTTTTTCGTACGGACGTACGCTGACAAAATTGGATGGGGTGACATTGAATCTGGATGATGATACTAATTTTGATGTAAATGACCTATATCAGTTGAAACATTCTTATAGCGTGATTAGTATTCTGAGGAACTATATAAATATAGGTACTAGTAAGCGATTTGCTCTTTTTGCAGAGACACGTCTTGAGATGGGAGGAAGCCAGTCGAAAGTAGTAACGAAGAATGGTGGAAAATTGAGCGGTACTTATTCGACTACTGCTGATTTCGGATTAGGAGTTGCACCTGGAATTGTTGCTTTTATTAATAATTATACTGCTGTGGAAGTCAGTGTCGGAGTTCTTGGACTTGACTTCAGCAAGGTGAAACAAACAACAGACCAAGTGTATGTCGGTGAACGTTCCTCCAGTTCGGCAAATTTCAAGATTAACCTGTTTTCCATTGGTTTAGGTATTGCATTCTATTTATAAAAAAAGGAGAAAATGAGTAGTAGATTAATCTATATATGTGCTGTCATTCTGTTGGTTGGCATACAGGAGATCCGGGCACAGCAGCGGGATACCATTGTAATACATGATACCGTATATGTGGATAAGGCGGAGTTGGAGCAGGTGCATGCGGAAAAGGATATTGTGGAAGACAATACCGGACTGATTCGAATCAAACCGATCGGACGTTACGACCGTGGTATCATCAGCTATCGTTTTATTCCGAAGAAAAAATGGATGGGCGGTTTGACTTTCTCTTATGTTAATTTTGACAGTGATGACAGTAGACTGTTATTCTCAATATTGAAAGATTTTGATTGTAATTTCAAAACGTTCTCTGTTAATCCGTTCGTCGGATATGCGTTGGCGGATAATTTGATTGTCGGTATGAAACTAGGTTATAGTCATACGATTGCTGATTTGGGTAATGTGTCGTTGAATATTGATGATGATTTGAATTTCTCATTAGACAATATCCGTTATACGGAAAATTTACGATCGATCGGCATATTTCATCGCTCATATGTAGGGCTTGACCGTGGTAAACTTTTCGGCTTGTTTAATGAGACTACGCTGACTTACAAACGAGGTTCTTCTAGTTTCTCACGTGGAGAAGGTGAAGAATTTAAACGCACTGACACAACGATAAATGAGTTGCACTTGGGCATTAATCCCGGATTGGCGGTATTTATTACGCAAAATGTTTGTGCTGAATTATCCTTTGGCGTTGTCGGATTTAAATATCGTACAGAGAAACAAAAGAATAATCTGGGTGAAGAGGGTAAACGTAGAGACAGCGGCGCCAATTTTAAGATAAATCTTTTTAATATAAATATAGGTTTAACCTTTTGTATGTAATGAAAATGCGGGCTATATATAATTTATTGCTAGGTGCTGCTGTGATTACTTTATTACAGGGGTGTATCAAAAATGATATCGATTATCCACAAATAGCTTTGTCCATAACCGGAATGCAAGTAGAGGGACAAAAAGAAAATGCGGTAATCTCGGAGAAAGACCGCACTGTGACTTTGAAATTGGAAGAGAATGTCAATCTGCGAAAAGTTCATGTGACTAAGCTTTCGGTGACAGAGGGAGCTAAGAGTACACTTGCTCCACAAGATATAATAGATTTAACTAATCCTTATGAGGTGATATTATCTCTTTATCAGGAATATCGATGGAAAGTTATTGCTCAGCAAGATATTGTACGTATATTTAAAATGGCAAACCAAGTAGGACTGTCTGAGATAAATCCGGATACGAAAGTTGCTATTGCCAATGTGAGGAAAAATACTAAATGGAAAGAACTAGACCTCTTGGAGCTGAAATTAGGGCCGAAGGGTACAACATATAATGGAAAAACGGAAGTGCCGGAACTAAAATGGACACTCTATTCCAATTATGCCTCTGCACAGGTAAAGGTGCAATATCAGGATTTCTTTGAAGAAAATTGGGAGCTTCGTGTTTATCGGAAAGATAAAGATGTGGAAATGAAGCGCGCAGACGGTTGGGTAAACGTGGCATGGCTGTATGCGGAGGGTATAGAAGGTTCTGATAATGGATTTGAGATTCGAGAAACCACAACCGAAGAGTGGAGGAAAGTTGATAATTCATATATTACAGCGGATGGTGCAGCCTTTTCCGCTCGCATACCGCATTTGAAGGAACAAACGACTTATGTTTGTCGTGCGTATTCAGGTGAGGATTATAGTGAGGAGTTGCCTTTTACTACTGGAATAGCCAAACAATTGCCGAATGCTAAGTTTGATGAATGGCATTTGAAAGGCAAAGTTTATAATTTTTGGGCAGAAGGTGGTGAGGAGTTTTGGGGAAGTGGTAACAAGGGAGCTTCCATTCTCCGGAGTATAACGACACCAGACGGAACGAATACTTGGAATGGACAGACGGGAACTTCCGTAAAGATGGAATCTATGTATGCTGTTATCAAATTTGCTGCCGGAAATCTGTTTGCCGGTTATTGGTACGATTTTGCTGAAGGTAGTTTTACAGATGGACATTTAAAATTTGGTCGTCCGTTTACCGAGCGTCCCACGAGGTTGACGGGATATTATAAATATACTACTGGCCCGGTTAATCAAATGGATAAAGATTCGGATAAGTATGATGAACTATATCCTTTATTAAAGGATAAAGATGATACTTGCATCATTTGGGTTGCTTTGGGAGATTGGGATGCTCCGATAGATATTATCACTGCTAAGACTTCCAGTAAACGTAAAATGTTCGATCAGAATGATCCTCACGTCATTGCCTACGGAGAATTTACTCAGGGAAAAACAATTAATAACTTTGAACCTTTTGAGGTTGAATTGGAATATCGTGACACCAATCGGGTTCCTAACTATATATTGGTAGTATGTTCGTCCAGTAAATATGGAGACTACTTTTTCGGTAGTGATCAAAGTGTGATGTGGGTAGATGACTTTACTTTGGAATATGATTATAATGATTAGATTTTTATTTTTTCCAAAGAGATGAATACTATTAAAAGAGCATGCAAAGATAGTTGTGACGACACCCGGGTCTCAGGCATACCAACACCCGGGTCTCATGTATGCTGACACCCGGGTCTCAGTATGCACGACACCCGGGTGTCGTACAAATTGTTTGTGCATAAAAAACTCCCGTTCTTCCTTTCGGAAGGCGGGAGTTTTTAACTATAGCTTATTTATATCTGTGGCTGATTATACGATACCTTGTGCCATCATTGCTTTGGCAACCTTCATGAATCCGGCTACGTTAGCACCTTTCACATAGTTTACGTATCCGTCAGCTTCAGTACCGTATTGAACGCAAGCTGCATGGATATTCTTCATAATGCTCTTCAACTTCTCGTCTACTTCTTCAGAGCTCCAGCTCAGTTTGATAGAGTTCTGAGTCATTTCAAGACCGGATACTGATACACCACCTGCATTGGCAGCTTTACCCGGAGCATAAAGGATTTTGGCTTCTTGGAATACGCGGATAGCTTCCGGAGTAGAAGGCATGTTAGCACCTTCGGATACAGCTATCACACCGTTAGCAACCAATTTCTTAGCATCATCACCGTTCAATTCATTCTGAGTTGCAGAAGGCAGAGCGATATCTGCTTTCTCACCCCAAGGACGAGCACCTTCTACATATTTGCAGCCATATTTTTCTGCGTATTCACGGATACGGCCACGATACAGATTCTTCAATTCCATGATGTAATCCAGTTTCTCACGGTCGATACCGTCCGGATCATAAACGTAACCGTCAGAGTCAGACATAGTCAGAACCTTACCGCCAAGTTCAAGAACCTTTTCTGCAGTGTATTGAGCAACGTTACCGGAACCGGAAATCAAGCAAGTCTTACCTTTCAAGTCAGTACCTTTGGTTTTCAGCATTTCCATCAGGAAGTAAATGTTACCGTAACCTGTTGCTTCCGGACGAATCAGTGAACCTCCGAATTCGCGGCCTTTACCTGTGAATGTTCCAGTGAATTCGTGAGTCAGTTTCTTGTACATACCGAACATGAAACCTACCTCGCGGCCACCTACACCGATATCACCGGCAGGAACGTCCGTCTCAGGACCGATGTGACGCCACAATTCCAACATGAAAGCTTGCACGAAGCGCATTACTTCTGCGTTTGATTTACCACGGGGAGAGAAGTCGGAACCACCTTTACCGCCACCCATAGGCAATGTGGTCAGTGAGTTTTTGAATGTCTGTTCAAAGGCAAGGAACTTCAAGATAGAAAGATTCACGGATGAGTGGAAACGGATACCGCCTTTGTACGGGCCAATCGCGTTGTTATGTTGAACACGGTAACCCATGTTAGTCTGAATGTTACCTTTATCATCCATCCAAGTCACGCGGAACTGATATACTCTATCAGGGATACACAAACGTTCGATCAAGTTTACTTTATCGAACTCAGGGTGTTTGTTGTATTCTTCCTCAATAGTCGAAAGTACTTCTTCTACTGCTTGATGATACTCCGGTTCATTGGGAAATCTTCTTTTCAGATCGTCTAATACCTTTGCTGCATTCATAATCTTTTTTTCTTTTATTGGTTGTTTAAAATTCGATTATCTATTTCTCTTATGCGGTTGCAAAAGTAAAGATAAAAATTAAACTAGCAAACATTTTATAAAGAAAAATGCGATAAAATATCAAATTTGATATTTTATCGCATTAAAAATAGGAAAAAAGATATTTATTTATTCCTTTTTATCGACTTATAAACAGGAATGAATACTAATGCTGCCGAAATGACAAGCATTACTACTGTCATCCCATCGATCCGTTCGGCTTTTGTGAGAACTAAATAGCAAAGCGCCAACCAAAGCAGGCTAATGCAAACTATTTGTGATTTGGATAACGGTCTTCTCATTAGCCTTCTTTTTTCTTCTTGTCTACGATAGCGTCAATTACCGCTACAGCTGTAATATTAACGATGTCACGTACAGAGCTTTCGAAATCGGTGAAATGGATCGGTTTGTTCAATCCCATTTGGATAGGGCCGATAAATTCCGTATCCGGATCCATTGCTTGCAGCAGTTTGTAACCGGCATTCGCTGAACTCAGGTTCGGGAAAATCAATGTATTTACATCTTTTCCTTTCAGACGGGTGAACGGATACTTGGTATCACGCAATTCGCGGTTCATGGCGAAGTTTACCTGCATTTCACCGTCGATAGCCAATTCCGGATACTCTTTCTGCATATAATTTACGGCTTCATGCACTTTTACAGGGCTTCCTGTTGTATCAGCACCGAAATTAGAGTAGGATAGCATGGCCATTACCGGAGTATGGTTGAAGAAACGGACTGTTTTGTCGGACAGCTTGGCTATATCAATCAATGTGTCGGTATCGGGGTGGCGGTTAATTAATGTATCTGCCAGGAAGTAGGTACCCTTCTTGGAGTTCAGTATGTGCATGGTTCCGAAATGTTTGAATCCCGGTTGGATGCCGATCACTTCTTTGGCAACCTTGATTGTGTTGCTGTATCTTGTATAAAGTCCGGTGATGAACGCATCAGCGTCTCCGGTTTCTACCATCATCATACCGAAGTAGTTGCGCTCGAACATTTTATCGTTGGCTTCTTCATAAGTAAAGCCTTCGCGTGCACGTTTTTCGGCTAAAATACGGGCATAACGTTCGCGGCGTTCCGACTCGTCCGGATGGCGGAGATTTACAATCTCGATACCTTCCAAGCTTAGGTCCAGCTCCTCTGCTAATTTACCGATAGCCTCATCGTTTCCTAATAAGATAGGATGACAGATACCTTCCGATTTTGCTTCAACGGCAGCTTTCAGCATATTGGGGTGGATCCCTTCTGCAAATACAACACGTTGCGGGTTGCGGCGGGCAGTATCATACAGTTGGCGGGTCAGTTTGGATTCGTAACCCATTAATTCGCGCAGATGTACACAGTATGCGTCCCAGTCCTTGATTTCCGTACGGGCTACTCCACTTTCCATCGCAGCTTTTGCTACAGCGCAAGACACCTCTGTGATGAGGCGTGGGTCTACCGGTTTCGGGATGAAGTATTCCGGACCGAAGGAAAGGTTGTTTACATGGTAGGCCGCGTTAACAACATCGGGTACCGGCTGTTTTGCCAGATTGGCGATAGCGTGTACGGCCGCAATTTTCATTTCTTCATTGATGGCTTTGGCATGAGTGTCCAATGCACCACGGAAGATATACGGAAAGCCGATTACATTATTTATCTGGTTCGGATAGTCGGAACGTCCGGTTGCCATCAATACATCGGGGCGGGCTGCCATAGCGTCTTCGTAGGAAATTTCCGGAGTCGGGTTGGCCAGCGCAAATACGATAGGCATGGGGGCCATGCTACGTACCATATCTTGACTCAACACGTTTCCTTTTGACAGGCCGAGAAATACGTCTGCACCTTTAATGGCTTCTGCCAGTGTATGTATGTCCATGCGGTCAGTTGCGAAATATTTCTTCTGTTCGTTCAGGTCAGTACGTGTTTTGCTGATAACACCTTTACTGTCCAGCATGACAATATTTTCGAGACGTGCACCCAGTGACACATACAGTTTAGTGCAAGACACGGCAGATGCACCGGCACCGTTCACAACGATTTTTACATCTTCGATTTTCTTTCCGGCTACTTGCAGGGCGTTTACCAATCCGGCACTGGAGATGATAGCGGTACCATGCTGGTCGTCGTGCATCACAGGAATATCCAGTTCTTCTTTCAGACGGCGTTCGATTTCAAAGCATTCTGGAGCTTTGATGTCTTCGAGGTTGATACCGCCGAAGGTGGGAGCGATAGCCTTTACGGCTGCAATGAATTTTTCCGGGTCTTTTTCATTGACTTCGATATCGAATACGTCAATGCCGGCATAGATTTTGAAGAGCAGCCCTTTACCTTCCATTACCGGTTTGCCACTCAATGCGCCTATGTCACCTAGTCCGAGTACGGCTGTACCGTTGGAAATAACAGCAACAAGGTTACCTTTCGCAGTATATTTGTATGCGTCTTGTGGATTCTTCTCAATTTCGAGGCAAGGTTCTGCCACACCGGGAGAGTATGCGAGTGCTAAATCTGTTTGTGTACTATACGGTTTGGTAGGGACTACCTCGATCTTACCGGGTTTGCCCTGTGAGTGATAGAGCAAAGCGGCTTCTTTGGTTATTTTAGCCATGGTATCTGTATTTTTTATTAATAAGTTATCATTTGGCTGCAAATGTAGGAATAAAAGTTATATATTGTAGTCTCTTGTTGGTAATTTCTATTAATTTTATAGCAAAATGGCTGAAGTTATAATCTGATATGTATTTATATCCTATTTTTTTAGGTGCTATAATATTAATTTATTGAAATTTCAATAAATACCTTATAGCTTCCTCACCTTTTATTGTGCAACAACATTACGGATTTTCCCCCTTTGCATTTAGTATCTGCTTCGCGGTGAATGCGGTAGCTATCGGGGTGGCAGCAACTATCTCCGTGAAATTCCGCCAACTTGAAACTGGGACGCTGACCGGATGCATCGGTATGTTGTGCCTGTCCGTCTGTGTGATGATTGCCTTGTATAACGGATGCGGCTTCTGGACCTATGAACTGCTGATGTTCGCATTACTTTTCACAATGGGACTGACCTTTACTTCCTCCACCACCTTGGCGATGGATAGCGAACGCCGTTACGCCGGAGCAGCTTCCGCCCTGCTGGGAGCACTCTGTTTTGCTTCCGGAGGTATTGTTTCTCCGTTGGTCGGCTTGGGAAATATCCTTGTATCTACCGGAGTTACATTTGTGGTCTGCGCCATCTGTTCCCTGCTTTGTGCACTATGGGCGATGAGGAAAGTACCGATGAAAGTAGCAATGTGCCGGATTTTCCGTTAAAGTGAGATTGTTTCAAAAATAAAAGTCATGAGGAAGTTAAAGCTTAAACTCCCTCATGACTTTTATAATTTACTACCAGTATAAACAGACCGAAATAAAACTACAGTTTTATCTCTTCCGTGAATATCTCCCCGAAACGATTCTTAACCACCACCTTGACAGATTTTGCATCTTTAGAAGGCTGTGCACGGAAAAGATGACGTGTGCGATAACCCGTTTTCTTTCCCTTTACCATATTGATATAATCCTGATCCTCATCGTCAAAAGCCTGCATAGCACCTTTCAACACTCCATCCTCGTACCAGTTTACCGTATACGTCCAGTCCCAATCCCAGATATTGGCTACCACATAGTCTTTCTGGCTTTCAAACTCTCCCGGTTGGTAAAGCCGGAACTGATAGTCCGGCGAACACCCTGTTGCCTTGTAACGCCATTTCACATCATCACCTTTCACTTGTACCACCAGATAACCGTTTGGTGCTCCGCAACGATTCACGTGTCCTGCCCACCATGCGCCGCAGGCCGCTCCGATATTATGTTCGTAAATGGTAGGGGCGGGCAACTGATTTTCATAAAAGTGCGTGTGTCCGGAGAAAATATGTACTTGGTAAGGCCTCAACAGTTGGAAAAGCGCATTGGCGTTGCGCGCATTTCCCCCCGCAGCTACCGTGTTATTAGCTACTGGAGCGTGAACGTTCAGGAACACGATATTTCCTTTAGGCACATAACTTAAATCTTTTCTCAACCAGTCCAAATCTTCCGGCGTGAAGCGTTCCGTGTATTTCTTGTTGCCGTCGTAATCAATATCCTTCATTGCTATCACATGCACTTTACCGATATTGAATGAATAGTTAGCCGGGCCGAATGACTGATAATAATTCTGTTCCCCATAACCATCCGCCGGATGATCCGTCTGCGTTATAGATTTGTAGAGCAGGTTGAAGTCGTGGTTTCCCATCAGTTGGAACATCGTCATTCCTAAGTTGGACACCGCTTGCCGGTAAGGAGCGTACAGGTTCATGGCATCCCACACCAGATCCCCCAGTCCCATGCCGACGATTTCGAAGTTCTTTAGTGAGTCGGCAGTCTGTTTCAGGTCGGGCACTGTTTCCGTGCGGAAGCGGTCCAGTTGCTTTTCGTTTCTCACTTGCGGGTCGGAAAGGACGATGTAGACAAATTCATCCACCGGCTTCTGCCGTTTAGTCAATACGAAGTCACATTGGTTTTCGCTTTTCCCGGCATCCAGATATTGATAGAAACCATCGGCTATCCCCTCTTTGGAAGGAAGCTCATACGTTGCCGGAGTAGAGATGTAAACCATTGGATAACGTGCCGGATCAGTGTTCAGAACATAATTTCCTTCTGCATCAGTCGTATTGAAATGTGCCCCGTCTGTCACCACTACACCGCTGATGGGTTTACCTGTATTATCTTTCACACTACCTTTCACCACCGTCTGACCAAAGGCGGCAATAGCGTTCAGCTGGAAAAGCAAAACCGCTGCAAACAGCGTTTTTCTAAAATTGATCTTTTTCATTGCTTATAACTTTCTTAAAGTAACCTGATTGAATAATGCGATAATTTCTTCCGGTTCATCTGCCGACTTGAGAGCCTCCTCAAAAGACTTGCTGTTATCATCGAAACACATCACATTGGCGCAATCCAGAATATGACCCATGTTGAATGTAGCAACTTCCCGGCTCACCTCTTCTTTCTTCAATGCCTTCTTATAATATTTATTCACCTTATTGACCGCCTTGTAAATAGAAGGCTTCAAAATTTCGACCGAGGAATCCGTAAATCCGATTGTTACATCATACTCATGCGTATAATTCTGGATGAAAGTATTCCATTTTCCGGTAATGTCACTCCCCAGATAATGTTCCGCTTCAAACACTGGTTTGGTAGTCGGGATTTCTCCATACACGTCGAATATAAATGCCGCTTTCGACTTTTTGCCTACGGGAGTAGCTTCTTTTTCGTTTTTGGAAATATGGTCTTTTCCGGAGATATTCTCGTTCATGGCGAGCTCTCCTTTTTGCGCCGTTGCTGCCATCGTTATAACTAACACAACAGCCATACTGATTATTCTTTTCATATTCATTGAATTTTAAAGATTGATTGAAATGATAATTATTGCCGCAATCTTGGTGACCGACACATTCATTTATTGCTGCCACATCAGTCGGATATGGAAGTCATCGCCTCCCATGTTCGCTTTAGCCGCCTGATAATTTTTCAGATTAGTACGCTGCAGAGCAGATGGATATTTAAAGCGTTTCGGCATTTTGTTATTAGCATTTGCGATGCCGGGCCCCACAGGTAACACAGGAAAACCGGTACGGTTATATTCAAACCACTGCTGATAATCGCAGAAGAACAGTGCGACAAACTTCTGGTTCATGATTCGTTCCAGCGTATCATCATAAGCAGCTTCCGGATTTTCAAAATAATGGTCAGGCATTTTCTGTCCCCACTGTTCGATAGCCGCCTGCACTCCCTTCTGATAAGCCTCTTTGGCAGCGCTACTTCCTCCGTCGATCACTCCTTTTTTCAGTAATTCCGCTTTGATGAATTCCACTTCGGCATAAGGCATCATGGCAAGTTTCATAGGTGCCTTCGCCATTTCCTGATTCAGTCCCGAAGCAGTGATTGAAGGCAACGTCTGATAACCGCTGGGCAAACCCACATAATCTTTAGTCTGGTCGGGGAGAGTGACCTGTGTTGCATACACCTGCAGACGGGGATCGTTCCAACCTTTCAGCAGATTAACAAAGAACTCTGAAATCTGAACATAAGAAGTGAAATCCTGTGGACGGGTGAGCGGAGCTTCCTCCGGATAAGTTCCGCTGATGGCAAGCAGGGCAGCATCATCGTTCGATTCGAATACCGGATAAGTGGCGGGATCGGTCAGCATGGTACGCAGCTCCTGTTTCGCGTTGAATTCCGGCACGTCGATCACCCGGAGCAGTGCACGCAGACGGAGCGAGTTGCAGAACTTCTTCCATTTCAAAATACCGGTTGCATCCCCTTTGGACGTCTTGTACAACATTTCGCCCGATTGGTTGTAGATCAACCCGTTAGCTTTGTCGAACAACTCGTTAGCTGTTTTCAGATTGTCGATAATCTGTTGGTACACCTGCTGCTGGGTGTCGAACTTCGGTGCAAGTATTCCCTCGTCGGCGGAGCAGGCTTCGCTCATCGGAATATCACCGAAGGCATCCGTCAGAATCTGGTATAGCCAACATTGCAAAGTCAGCGATATAGCATCGTAGTTGGGTTGTTTGGAGGCTTCCGGCAATTTTCCGGTGAGGCGCATCATCTCTTTGGCGTTGTTGATCCATTTATAATAAGTAGTCCATGTGCCGTCTCCTTCGCTGTCCGTCATATACCACCATCCCACACCGTTGGTGCTGCTGGTAGATACGGCACATTGCATCAGGTCGTAGGTATAGCTGTTGTAGCGTTTCCAGTTGTAGACCGATGTTTCGTATAAAATCGGGTTGAGCAGCGTGCCGGGATTCACCTCATCCATGCGGGTGGGGTCTGTATTGAGTTCGTCGAAGCTGGTGCAGGAAGTCGTGCAGAGAGCTCCGCACAAAGTCATTCCCCATACTATATTTTTGAAAAGTTTATTGGTTTTCATAAGTCAGTGTTTAAAAAGATACGTTAATATTCAGTCCGAAAGTACGTGCCGTAGGCAGTGAGCCCGTCTCCACACCGGTCACCATCGAACTTCCGTTGAGGGCGGCAGATTCGGGGTCGAACAGAGGATAGTCGGTGATACAGAACAGGTTGCGTGCGTAGAGTGCCACCGATGCTTTGCTGAACGGTGTTTTCTTCAGTGTGCTGTTCGGCAACTTGTACTCCAGTCTCATTTCGCGCAACTTGAGGAATGAAGTGTCGAATGTGTTAGTTTCCACATTGGCCATCCGGTAATATTCCTTATAATAACTTTCCACGGTCACCACTTTGGTGTTTGGCGAGTAAGTTCCGTCATCGTTTTTCACCGTTCCCGGAGCAATCATGTACATCCCGTCTTGTGGTGAAAGTCCGGCGGCAGCGATGCGCGGGTCGTCTTTCGACATATAAAATTCCGTTCCCGGCAGACGTCCGTTCAGCGTATGTTGCAGTTTTCCCTGTTCCGTCATTTTGTGGTGCGAGTGCGAGTACATTTTACCTCCCATCTGTCCGTCGAGCAGGACGCTAAGCGTGAAGTTCTTATAAGAAAATTCGTTATACAGTCCGGCTTTCCATTTCGGATAGGCCGTGCCGACGTATTCGATCTCTCCCGAACGTTCGGGCAATCCATTGTCGTTGATGACCACATTTCCTTCCGGGTCGCGTACCAGTTTATATCCCCAGAGATCGCCCGTAGTTCCACCCACACGTCCGATGATAGACACACTACCGATACTGCTGATTAACTGGTTCTCATCCGCCCCTTCCGCCAGTGAGAGAATCCGGTTCTCGTTCTTAGACCAGGTGAAAGTAGCATTCCATCGGAAATCCCTGCTGACTACCGGAGTAACGTCCAACTGGATTTCGTAACCGCGGTTGCGGACGCATCCCGAATTGATGGTAGCTTTGCTGTAACCTGTGGTCGGGTCCATCGGAGCATCCAGAATCTGGTTTTTGGTGCGGTTATAATAGAATGTGAAATCGAGTCCGATGCGGTTGTGAAACATACGGAAGTCGAATCCCGTTTCGTAATTGGTCGAAATCTCCGGTTTGAAATCCTGATTATAGAGCGTAGAAGATACGATGGCCGAGCCGGGGAAATCGCTTGTGCCATAATAGGGCGATGTCTTGTAAGGGTCTGTGTCGTTGCCGACCTGTGCCAGCGAACCTCTCACTTTCAACAGACTGATCTGTTCCGGCAACGTGAACCACTCGTTCATCACTGCACTGACGCTGACCGACGGATAGAAGAAAGAACGGTTGCTTTTCGGCAGGGTAGACGACCAGTCATTGCGCCCGGTGACATCGAGAAACAGTTTATCCTTATACGAGAAATTGGCCGTGAAATAAAGACTGTTCAACGCTTTCTTTTTGATAACCGTCTGCACGTTCGGGTTGGAAACACCGTTTGCCAGTTTGTATACTCCCGGCGTAATCAATCCTACCACCGAGGCAGCCAACATATCGTAGCTTTGTTGCATCATGTTTCCACCTGCCGAAGCGTTGACACGCAATCCGTTGGCGAATGAATCATGGTAAGTAAATAAAGCATCGCTGTTTAATTCATAATCGAACACATTCTGCTTCTTGAAAAAACCGTTTCCGAAAACCACGTCACTGATAGGACGATGCTGTTCGCGTTGGTCTGCTGACAACTGGATACCGGACCGGATCATGAAATCGAATTTACTGTTGATGCGCAGATTGGCAGAAATGGATGATACATTACTGTGTTTCTCCGAAGGATTTTCAGATTCGTACAGAATGACATACGGGTTTCCGATAAAGGAACTGTACGGTTGGAGCTGTTTCACATTTTCCTGTCCGGTACGCCACATCGGACGCAACCAGTCGAGGTTGACATTCGGATTCTGGAAGATAAGGAAGTAGGAGATAGAGTTACTGTTATATCCCAGTGCAGGCGTGTTGTTGAGCTTGCGGTACGTATAACTCGACTTGAAATTAATGCGCAGTGCCCTCGAAATCTGCTGTTGGGCGGAAACCATGGCGGTGATACGCTGGAAACCTGTATTGGGGAGAATCCATTCGTTCTTAGTGTGGGTGATGGACGCCCGTACGCTGCCCCGGTCGGATTTTCCGGTCAAGGCTACCGAGTTGGTCAGGGTGTATCCTGTCTGGAACAAATCTTTGCGGTTGTTTTTGTACGCTACCCAAGGGGTGGCAACAGAAGCGCGTCCCTGCGTTACGGGGTCATATTGGTAGAACAACCTGTTGGCGTCGAAACGTGCTCCGTAAGCGCTACTGGTTCCGCTAGTGCTTGCGTAACTGCCGTCTTCCGCTTTCCCGTAAGAGTAATAGGGCTGGCCTTCGTAGATAGAACCTGCCGGACCGATATTGCTCGGCAATCCCTGTCCGAATTCATACTGGTAATCGGGCCATCTCATCACATCGTCAATACTGAAGTTACCGCTGTAAGACACACCGATACCTTTGGGTGCACCCGCTCCCGATTTGGTAGTCACCATAATCACGCCATTGGCTGCACGCGTACCGTACAAGGCTGTCGCACTGGCCCCTTTTAATACTTGGATGCTTTCGATATCATCCGGATTGATGTCGGAGAATCCGTTACCATAGTCCACGGAAAGTTCGCTGTTTGAACCTGCACCGTAGGCAACACCCGGATTGGTCATCGGACTACTCATCGGTACACCGTCCACTACCACCAATGCGTCGTTTCCGTTCTGGTTCAGCGAGACGTCCCCCCGCAGCGAGATACGGCTCGAATTAAGCGGACCACCGGAAGAGATAACACTCAATCCGGCTACCTTGCCGTTCAGTGCCGTCGACCAGTTGGTGGGCAGGGCACTCGTAATCATATCCCCTTTCACGGTTTCCGTGGCATATCCCAATCCTTTTTCTTCACGTTTGATCCCCAGGGCAGTCACCACCACATCATTCAGTTGTTGCGACTCTTCCGCCAGTTTTACGTTCATCGTATTGCCTGCATAGTTCTTCTGTAGCGTTTTATATCCCACATAACTGAATACAAGCAAATCCTTTTGAGTCAATGTTTTCTTAGTCTTCAGGGAGTAGTTTCCGTCGATGTCGGTCACCGTGCCGTCTGTCGAGTTTTTCACAGCTACGGTAGCCCCGATTAACGGTTCCCCACCTTCACTCGTTATTTTTCCTTTCACTGTTGTCTGTGCGTATGCAGAGCCACAGCACAAGAGCCCAATTGACAGAGAAAGCAGCCATTTGTTTCTTTTCATAATCTTTTACCTTGCTTCTTTTAATTTATTAAATGCAATAAAGTTATTCACACCCGTGTTTTTGTTTCACGGTGCAAAGGAATGCAAGGCAGATTAAGATAGTATTACAGATCTGTTAACAATCTGTGTTGTGCGATAAATACAAATTAATAAAATAAATGGAGGCACGGATTACACGGTTTTAGTTAATAAAAGAACCGCGTAATCCGTGCCTAATAATCTAATAATAAAAGATTATTTTACTTGATTAGATAGAATACTTACTCTGATACTCTTTCGGCGACATCCCCTCGTGCCGTTTGAAGTACCTTCCTAAATACGACTGATCGGGAAAATGGAGTCGGTCGGCAATTTCCTGCACTGTCAGTTCGGTTGATTGAAGCAACACTTTAATCTTCAGAATAGCAAAGTCGTCAATGATCTTTTTAGCAGAATCACCAGTGACAGCTTTGCAGATACCAGTCAGATATTTGGTAGAAATGCACAGTTTGTCGGCATAGAAGCTGACTTCCCGTTGAGAGGCACAATGCTCGTGTACAAGCGATACGAAACTTTTGAAGATTTCATCCTGTCGGGTACCACCTTCTATTTTATGCTTACCGAAATAGCGGTAGCATTTATCATAAATGTCGAACATGAAAGACTGGAGATGGTTTCTGGCTATCTGGTTCCGGAAACGGTTTTCACGGTCGTTATATATCGCTGTTGTGGCTCGTATCAATCCGTTGATGGCTCCGGTATTTTCTTGGGGGAGAACGTAGCAAGGCTGTTCTTTGATGAACCGGAAAAATATAGGCTCAAACCGCATGCAGGCTTCCATGAACATCTCTTTTGGAAATTCGAAAAACGAAGCGGTGAAGTCGCTGCTACAACCATTGATGCAGATAATGGTACCGGGAAGAAGTACTACCTGTGTGTTTTTTACAATTTCATAATCCTTCAAATCGATTGTGGCGTGTGCCCATCCCTTACGGCAAAAGTAAATGGCACCTCCTTCCAACTTCCATAAATGATGCATGACCGGAGACAGATTTTCGTCGGTTCCGGCAATAAAAGGTTCGCGGAGTATAGCAAAGGCTGGAGTTTCTTTCATACACATTTCTCTTTTCGCGGACAAAAATAGGACTTTTTTACTAAATATTAGCTTTTATATTCCGAAAATGAACAAAACTCAAAACAGTATGACCAGTTTTCTATACTAAAAAGAGCCTATCTTTGCCGCGTTCAAAAATTTAATAGGTAACATAATGAGTAGAAAGATTAGTAAAGTTAAGCAAGGGCTGTTATTGCTCTGCTGTCTGGTTGCTGCTACGGGATGTAAGCAAGCTCCACCTGCACAAATGGAAACAGGATATGAAGTTATGACCGTCGCTCCGGCGGACCGTATGATTCTGAGCACATATTCGGCGACAATTCGCGGACGCCAGGATATTGATATTTATCCGCAGGTGAGCGGAACGCTGACAAAAGTATGTGTGACGGAAGGACAACGTGTAAAAAACGGACAGACATTGTTCATTATCGACCAGGTGCCCTACGAGGCCGCATTGCAGACGGCGGTGGCAAATGTGAAGTCTGCTGAAGCTGCTCTTGCTACGGCACAGCTTACTTATGAAAGCAAAGAGGAACTGCATAAGGAGAATGTGGTTTCCGCATTCGATCTGAGCACGGCAAAGAATTCTCTTCTGTCGGCCAAAGCACAGCTGGCACAGGCGAAAGCACAGGAAGTAAACGCCCGCAATAACCTTTCATATACGGTAGTGAAGAGTCCCAGCGACGGTGTGATAGCTATGTTGCCTTACCGTGTCGGAGCATTGGTAGGACCGAGCATTCCACAGGCTTTGACTACGGTTTCCGACAATTCGGATATGTACGTTTACTTTTCTCTGACCGAAAATGAATTGCTTTCTTTGATTAACCAGTATAAAAACATGGACGAAGCATTGAAGAATATGCCGGAAGTAGAATTAAAACTGATTGACGGTTCAGTGTATGGCGAGAAAGGACGTGTGGAGTCTATCAGCGGTGTGATCAACCGTCAGACAGGAACGGTAGGTGTTCGTGCGGTGTTCCCTAATGCTTCGGGTATTTTACACAGTGGCGCTTCGGGCAGTGTCCTAGTTCCCAATTCCTACAAAGGTGTTATTGTTATTCCTCAGGAAGCTACGGTGGCAATGCAGGATAAGATTTCCGTATATAAAGTTGTGGATGGAAAAGCGACTTCAACGTTGATTACTGTAGCTGCCATCAATGACGGACGCGAGTATATCGTTCTGGACGGGTTGAAAGTCGGGGACGAGATTGTGTCACAAGGCGCCGGACTGCTTAGAGAGGGAACGCAAGTAAAATAAAGCTGTAAGATACAAAAAATGAAAGGAAATGTATTTATAAAGCGACCGGTGATGGCTATGTCCATTTCCGTGTTGATTATGATTGTCGGATTTATTTCGCTTTTCACCTTGCCGGTGGAGCAATATCCCGATATAGCACCGCCTACGGTGATGGTGTCCGCCACTTATACGGGGGCAGACGCTGATGCGGTGATGAATAGTGTGATTATGCCATTGGAGGAGAGTATCAATGGTGTTGAAAATATGATGTATATCACTTCTAATGCGACCAATTCCGGTACTGCCACTATCCAAGTCTATTTCAAGCAGGGAACAGATCCGGATATGGCTGCGGTCAACGTGCAAAACCGTGTATCGAAGGCTCAAGGGCTGTTGCCTGCTGAAGTTACCAAGATCGGTGTAACGACGAGTAAACGGCAGACCAGCTTCCTGCAGATTAATTCATTGGTAAGTACGGACGACCGTTACGATGAAACTTTCCTTGCCAATTATCTGGATATTAACGTTATTCCGGAAATTAAACGTATAGAGGGAGTCGGTGACGTGATGGAGTTGGGAGATACTTATAGTATGCGTATCTGGCTGAAACCGGAATTGATGGCACAATACGGATTGGTTCCGTCGGATGTGACGGCAATACTGGGTGAGCAGAACCTTGAGGCTCCTACCGGTTCTTTAGGTGCGGATTCTAAAAATGTTTTCCAGTTCACTATGAAATATCGCGGTCGTCTGAAGAGTGTGGAAGAATTTCAGAACACTGTGTTGCGTGCAGAGGATGATGGCTCTACACTTCGCTTGAAAGATGTGGCCAAGGTGGAATTGGGAGCGTTGTCTTACAGCTTTCATGGTAAGACAAACGGACATCCGGGCGTGACGTTTATGGCCTTCCAGGTGGCTGGAGCAAACGCTACTTCGGTGAACGAAGCCATAACGGACAAACTGAATGAAATGTCGAAAGACCTGCCTGCGGGTACGGAATTTCTTTCGATGATGAGTTCTAACGACTTCCTGTTCGCTTCTATTCACAATGTGGTGGAGACATTGGTCATCGCTATCATCTTGGTTATCCTTGTGGTTTACTTCTTCTTGCAGGATTTCAAAAGCACACTGATACCGTCTATTTCCATCATTGTCTCTTTGGTCGGTACGTTCGCCTGTCTGACGGCAGCCGGATTCAGTATCAACATTCTTACGCTTTTCGCTTTGGTGCTTGCCATCGGTACGGTAGTTGATGACGCTATTGTAGTGGTAGAGGCAGTGCAGGCAAAGTTTGATTCCGGCTACACATCTCCTTATCTTGCCACCAAAGATGCGTTAAGTGATGTGACGATGGCGGTAATCTCTTGTACGTGTGTATTTATGGCGGTATTTATCCCTGTTACTTTTATGGGCGGTACTTCCGGTATTTTCTATACGCAGTTCGGTATCACTATGGCAACTTCCGTTGGCTTGTCCTGTATTTGCGCCTTGACTCTTTGTCCGGCATTGTGCGCTATGATGATGCGTCCGGCTTCGGGCACTAAGAGCGCGAAAAGTATCAACGGACGTGTGCGTGCCGCTTATAATGCTTCTTACAATGCTATGCTGGGTAAATATAAGAAAGGAGTGATGTTCTTTATCCACCACCGTTGGATGGTGTGGACTTCTTTGGTTTGCTGTATAGCTTTGCTCGTTTATCTGATGTCGACAACCAAAACCGGTCTGGTTCCTCAGGAAGATCAGGGAGTTATGATGGTGAATGTCAGTGTGGCACCGGGTAGTACGCTGGAAGAGACCAACAAAGTAATCGATAAAGTAGAAGCTGTGATAAAGAGCACTCCGGAGGTAAAACAATATACTACTGTCGCCGGTTACGGACTGATTGCCGGACAGGGTGTTTCGTACGGTACGGTTATTATCCGTCTGAAGGACTGGAGCGAACGTAAGGGTAGCGAACACACGGCTGATGCGGTGATGACACGCCTGAACGGACAATTCTATATGATTAAAGAAGCACAGATTTTCTGCTTCCAGCCGGGTATGATTCCGGGCTACGGTATGGGTAACTCTATCGAACTGAACCTTCAGGATAAGACTGGTGGGGATATGACTACATTCTATAACAATGCGATGAAGTTCCTCGGTGCGTTGAATCAGCGTCCGGAAGTGGCAATGGCATATACTTCCTACGCAATGAACTTTCCCCAACTGTCGGTAGAAGTAGATCCGGCGAAGTGTAAACGGGCAGGTATTTCGCCCTCTACGATATTGGATGCACTGGGTAGTTACTGTGGTGGTGCTTACATATCCAACTATAACCAGTTCGGTAAGGTATATCGTGTTATGATGCAGGCTTCACCGGAGTATCGCTTGGATGAGCACGCACTCAAGAATATGTATGTCCGTAATGGTACCGAAATGGCTCCTGTCAGCCAGTTTGTGACGATCAAGAAAGTAATGGGAGCGGAAGTTGCCAATCGCTTCAACCTGTATAGCAGTATTACAGCCAACGTGAATCCGGCTGCCGGATACTCATCCGGTGAGGTCCAGAAAGCCATTAATGAGGTTGCCGAACAGACCTTGCCTATGGGATACGGATACGAGTATGGAGGAATGGCGCGTGAAGAGGCCAGCAGTGGCGGTGCAAAAACGCTTTTTGTGTATGGTATTTGCATTGTTTTGATCTTCCTTATTCTAGCTTGTTTGTATGAAAGCTTCCTGATACCGTTTGCCGTTATCTTTTCCGTACCGTTCGGCTTGATGGGATCTTTCCTCTTTGCCAAGATTTTCGGTTTGGAGAACAATATTTATCTCCAGACGGGTGTGATTATGTTGATCGGTTTGTTAGCGAAGACGGCTATTCTGATTACAGAGTACGCAATCGAACGGCGTCGTAAAGGGATGGGAATTATCGAGTCGGCCTACAGTGCGGCGCAAGCTCGTTTGCGCCCTATCTTGATGACAGTTCTTACGATGATTTTCGGTATGTTGCCGTTGATGTTCTCCTCCGGTGCAGGCGCTAACGGTAACTCATCATTGGGTACAGGTGTCGTAGGAGGTATGGCTGTGGGTACATTGGCATTATTGTTTGTAGTCCCGGTATTTTACATTGCATTTGAGTTCTTGCAGGAGAAAATCCGTAAGCCGATGTATGAGGAGGCGGACCAACAAGTAGAATTGGAGAAGGAAAGAAGCTTGGCGGAACGCAGTGTGTTTAACGAAGATAAATAACTCAAATAGAAAAGTAAAGTATGAGAAAAATTATCATATTATCCGCAGCAACACTGGTACTGAGCAGTTGCGGTATTTACAATAAATACAAACCGGTGTCGGAAGTTCCGGAGGGACTTTATGGTAGTGAGCCAGTCGCTGCCGTCGATACGGCAAACTTCGGTAACCTCTCGTGGAGGGAGGTTTTTACCGACCCATATTTGCAGACTTTGATCGATTCGGCTTTGGTGCGGAATACAGATATGCAGACGGCTCACCTGCGTGTGAAAGAAGCGGAAGCTTCACTCTTGACGTCCAAATTGTCTTATCTGCCTACCCTGTTTTTGGCGCCCGAAGGGGCTGTCAGCAGTTTAGGCCGTGCGAAAGCCACACAGACCTATTCTCTGCCTGTCACGGCTTCGTGGGAGTTGGATATCTTTGGAAAGGTAACGACAGCCAAACGTCGTGCGAAAGCTGCCTACGAACAGAGTAAGGAGTATGAACAGGCTGTGAAAACACAATTGGTGGCTGCTATGGCAAATGCCTATTATACATTGCTAATGCTTGATTCGCAATATGAGATTGCTGTTGCTACCGAAGCGGCTTGGAAGGAAAGTGTGAGGACTACCCGTGCCATGAAAAATGCCGGTATGGTGACTGAAGCCGGGTTGGCGCAGACAGAGGCTACCTATTATAATATATGTACGACTGTGCTTGATCTGAAGGAGCAGATCAATCAGGCAGAGAACTCGTTGGCGTTGTTATTGGCGGAAACTCCTCACGAGATTCAGCGTGGAAAACTGGGAAATCAGCAGTTGCCGGAGAACTTCTCAGTAGGTGTTCCTTTGCAAATGCTTGCCAATCGCCCCGATGTTCGTAGTGCGGAATTTTCACTGGCTCAGGCTTTCTACACAACGAATGCAGCTCGTGCTGCTTTCTATCCCTCTATCACTTTGAGTGGTAGTGCCGGGTGGACAAACAGTGCCGGTAGCATGATTATCAATCCGGGACAATTCCTTGCTTCTGCTTTAGCATCCCTGACTCAGCCTTTGTTTAATAAAGGACTGAATATCGCACAACTCAAGATTGCGAAAGCGCAACAGGAAGAAGCACGCCTTAGTTTTGAACAGACTTTGCTGAATGCGGGCGTGGAGGTGAACGAAGCATTGGTACAGTATCAGACGGCTCGTGAGAAGGCTGCTTTCTATGATAAGCAAGTAGCTTCCTTACAGACGGCCTCCAAGAGTATAAGTCTTTTGATGAAGCATGGCAACACCACTTATCTGGAGGTATTGACTGCACAACAAACGTTGCTTAATGCACAATTGTCTCAAGTTGCCAATCGCTTTACCGAAATCCAGGGTATGATTACTTTATATCAGGCGTTGGGAGGAGGCCGGATGTAAGGAGGTTGTTATTCTAAATTCTTAAGTATATTCACTGTGATGAGAGGGAATCTCATTGCAGTGAATATTTTTTTATTCTCTTTTCCTATTTTTCTACGAAAGTATTCAGTGAATGAGGTTGTAAAGTGATATTTAAATAGCGGTCCCTAAATTAACGGTTATATCTTTCGCTTTTTCGTTGAAGTTTCCGGCTATAGCCACTTGTTTCTTTTGAGGAGTCATAACGACAAGTACCGGAGTTTTGTCTTCTTTGCCGGTTTTATAAGCTAAGATTTTTGAACCGGGCGTTATGTAATGGTTGTAATGTTGTACTGCATAATACTCAGGAGCATAGGTTGCCGTTCCTGCTTTTGAATCTACATGGATTAACGCGTTTTGTTTCCATCCCCATCCGCTGAAACCACCATCATACAATATAGCGTTCCAAAAAGTATATTCTTCGCAACCATTACCCAGATAGTGATTCATCAATCCGAAGGTATGCTCGGCTGCTTTCCAATCGAAAGAGCCCCATCCGCATTCACTTTCTGTTTGTACATATTTATATTGCGGATATTTGGCACGGAGTTTCGGTAAGATCTGTCCGCCTTCCCATTGGAAACCGACGCCTTGTATCGTTTCCGGCATACGTGGATCAGAAAGGACCTGATCGATAACATCGTAGCGGTTGGTGTTGATTGTTCCTAAGTATAATTTAATTTCCGAATGTTGCTTCTTTAGGGTAGGAGCGAGATATTCTGTGTTGAAACGGATGATACCTTCTGCCGTGCATAGTCGTTGGCATTCATGGAAAAGCGCCCCATTGTGAACCTCAGCTCTCCTTCGGGAGAGAAAAGTTTGTGATGTTCCTTACGGGGAAGCATATTGAGTGCATCCCATCCTAATTCGTTGAAGCAAGTTACCCAAGCTTTGAAAACAGTCCCTTCTTCCGAACCGCTGACATCCAATATGGGAGTTTGTGCGGCATTCGTTTGTAGCTTGGCTTTCGATTTTTGTCAGGTGTTACCTTCCGTACTGCTGATCCATTCGAGAGATTGGGCATACATGGAGTTTGCTGATAGTGTGAGGACTAAACTACTTACCAGAGTGGTTTTCTTTACAATGTTTCTCATGTCTTGATTCAAAGTGTTATTTATTAGTTGACTGGTGACAAAAGTAAAAAAGAAGAGGGGTATGGAGGAACAAATATGTAACAGATACTACGACAGATGTAACAAAAAAAAGCAGGTGTCAGAATAATTAAAGTCGGCAATTGCTGGTTTTAATTCTGACACTCACTCATTTTTAGGTTGTTAGGTATGCTTATGCGTTCAATGCCTGTTCAATATCCGCGATGATATCATCTGCGTTTTCGATTCCTACGGACAGACGAATTAGGTCAGGCCGTACACCTGCTTCCATCAACTGCTCGTCCGACAACTGACGATGTGTGTGGCTTGCAGGATGAAGCACGCAACTACGTGCATCGGCAACGTGAGTGACGATAGCAATGAATTCCAGTGAATCCATAAACTTGATGGAAACATCGCGTCCCCCTTTCAGGCCGAAGGAGATTACTCCACAAGAACCGTTCGGCATATATTTTTGTGCCAAAGCGTAATATTTGTTATCCGGCAGGCCACAGTAATTGACCCAAGCCACTTTCTCGTTCTTGGAAAGGTATTCGGCTACTTTCTGTGCATTGCGGCAATGCTGTGGCATACGGAGGTGTAGTGTTTCGAGTCCCAGATTCAATAAGAATGAATTTTGCGGGCTTTGGATGCTGCCCAAGTCACGCATCAGTTGTGCGGTAGCTTTGGTTATATAAGCGCCTTTGCCAAATGCTTTGGTGTAAGTCAGTCCGTGGTAGGATTCGTCAGGGGTACAAAGGCCCGGAAATTTATCTGCATGAGCGTCCCAGTCGAAGTTACCGCTGTCAATTACACAACCGCCTACGCTGGTAGCGTGTCCGTCCATATATTTGGTTGTGGAGTGAACAACGATGTCGGCACCCCACTCGAACGGGCGACAGTTGATGGGGGTAGGGAAAGTATTATCCACAATCAAAGGTACTCCGTGATTGTGAGCGATACGGGCGAATTTCTCAATATCCAGCACTTCGAGAGAAGGATTGGAAATAGTTTCACCGAACAATGCTTTTGTATTTGGCTGGAAGGCTGCGGAAATTTCTTCTTCGCTGGCGTCCGGATTGACGAAAGTAACGTCTATGCCTAGTTTTTTCATTGTCACGCCGAACAGGTTGAAAGTACCGCCGTAAATAGCGGAAGAACAAACAAAATGATCTCCGGCCTGGCAAATATTGAAAATAGCATAAAAGTTGGCTGCCTGACCACTGGAAGTCAACATGGCGGCTACACCACCTTCGAGAGCGGCAATCTTGGCGGCAACAGCGTCATTTGTCGGATTTTGCAGTCGTGTATAAAAGTAACCGCTATCTTCCAAATCGAAAAGGCGGGCCATTTGTTCGCTAGTATCATATTTGAAAGTTGTACTTTGATAGATGGGCAATACGCGTGGTTCGCCCTTTTTAGGCGTCCACCCTGCCTGTACGCACAGGGTTTCGGGCTTGAATTGTTTTGCCATAATGTTATCGGGTTTTAGTGATTTATTCCAAAAAATGTTTTAATGACGCAAAAGTAGGGAAAATAATTGTATTTTTGCCCTGTTTATGAGTGAAATGATAGTCACATGAAGGAGATAATTGTGCAGATATGAAAAATAAACTCTATATTCTTTTATTCTTAGCTTTTCTTTTCTCAGGAACAGCACTTTGGGCGCAGCAGAAAGCGACCCCGAAGGCGGGTGAGGGTATCTCTGCTTTTCTATTGAGACATAATCGTTCTCCCCGAAAATATATGGATGATTTTATAGAGCTGAATAAAAAGAAACTGGGGAAAAAGAATGTACTTAAAGTAGGGGTGAGTTATATTATTCCTCCCAAAGAGAAATCAAAAAACACAAATTTGGGAACTACTATTAACGAGCCTTTGTTTGGTAAGGAATTGGCAAATGTCAAGGTTACTTCCAATCGTCTTGCCGGTGCTTGTTTCTATGTGGTCAGCGGACATGGCGGTCCCGATCCCGGAGCTATCGGACGGGCAGGAAGGCATGAGCTTCACGAAGACGAATATGCATATGATATTGCTCTTCGTCTGGCGCGTGTTCTGATGCAGGAAGGTGCTGATGTGCGTATTATCATTCAGGACGCTAAGGATGGAATTCGTGATGAATCGTATCTGTCCAACAGTAAGCGCGAAACTTGTATGGGGGATCCGATTCCATTGAATCAGGTACAACGTCTTCAGCAGCGTTGCAATAAGATCAACGCTTTATATCAGAAAGACCGTAAAAATTATGCCTATTGCAGGGCTATCTTTATCCATGTGGATAGTCGAAGCAAGGGAAAGCAAACTGATGTCTTTTTCTATCATTCGAACAAGAAAGCGCATAGCAAACGGTTGGCGAATAATATGAAAGATACATTTGAATCGAAATATGATAAGCATCAGCCCAACCGGGGCTTTTCCGGCACTGTGAGTGGCCGTAATCTGTATGTGCTCTCCCGTACCACTCCCGTTTCTGTATTTGTGGAGTTGGGCAATATTCAAAATACTTTCGATCAACGCCGATTAGTGATAAATTCTAACCGACAGGCATTGGCTAAATGGCTGATGGAGGGCTTTTTAAAGGATTATAAAGAGAAAAAATAAGTAGAAGAGTCTGTTTTTTATGAACAAAACATATAACTGTTTGTTTTAATAATGCAAATCACCTGATAAAGCTTCTTATGGGTATGCGAATATAGATAAGTCAAGCAAGATATGCCTCCCCGGCATAACAGGAAGATTGCATAGTAGTTTTGTCGTGTTTTATTTTGTGTTTGTGTTGTGACGGTGCTGCGATGTGAATCGGAGTACCGTTTTTTAGTAATGTCCGGTTGTGTTCCCTCATTTTTTTGATTTCTCATGAACAAAACATATAACTGTTTGTTATAATAATGCGAATCACCTGATAAAGCTTCTTATGGGTATGTGAATATAGATAAGTCAAGCAAGATATGCCTCCCCGGCATAACAGGAAGATTGCATAGTAGTTTTGTCGTGTTTTATTTTGTGTTTGTGTTGTGACGGTGCTGCGATGTGAATCGGAGTACCGTTTTTTAGTAATGTCCGGTTGTGTTCCCTCATTTTTTTGATTTCTCATGAACAAAACATATAACTGTTTGTTATAATAATGCGAATCACCTGATAAAGCTTCTTATGGGTATGTGAATATAGATAAGTCAAGCAAGATATGCCTCCCCGGCATAACAGGAAGATTGCATAGTAGTTTTGTCGTGTTTTATTTTGTGT